>Ga0302321_100000174_pt1 | contig 58094 bp, 55 predicted proteins | sample Fen_T0_1_FD_202505 | JGI IMG/M metagenome (GOLD analysis project Ga0302321, IMG submission 202505) | Peat permafrost microbial communities from Stordalen Mire near Abisko, Sweden - Fen_T0_1 | ecosystem: Environmental > Terrestrial > Soil > Wetlands > Permafrost | place: Sweden: Abisko... | reverse complement strand
CGATGGCTATTCACATTCAAGTCCTTCGGACTTAAAAGATAAAGTTGTTGAGATATAATGAGCTTATATCGAACTCACGTTAATTAGCTATTATTTCGTTCAGGTTTATTGATTTCTACCTACTGGGCTTCTATTATCAGTCAACAGACTGATTTATTTCCAACACAAAAGCCTGTCCAGGGAGAACGGATTTCCGAATCCGTTTCTTTTGTTCTGTTACACATAATATCTAATGAAAGCACCAATAGCAGTTATTCAACGATTATCTGCTTACTTTAACGGATTTGGAAATCCATTCTCCCACTCTTTGTCTGAACCATGATTATAGCAAGATGAAAGGATGTAGCAGATTTTTAAAGTATCTGTTTTTATCTGCTTTATCCAAGTTCAGACAATTTTCCCTTTGTCTTGTCACGGTTCACAGAACCGCGCCTGCGGGCGAATTATATCAACAATAATTTCGCATGGAAATTCTCCGATCTCACGATAAGTAAGTATTATTTCATTGTCCTCCTTTTCTGCAATATCATCAGGCTTATGTTTTAAAATATCATTCACATCATATGATGCTATTCCATATTTTTCAAATAATGAAGTGTCTATTTTTACAATAACTCTATTTTTTTGTGCGTAAAATTCAGCTCTTTCTAAATGAGGAGTTGTCGAAATTCCATGTGTCGATAATCCATCCTGCTTCCATTGATGTTGCCTTACTTTATTATCAACCCCATACAATGAAATGGGAAATGATGTATCAATTCCAAACATGGCTCCTGAAATAAATTCCTCGTTACTATTAATTTTGGGAATCAATCTATTCCCAGATGCAATTTCGACATCTCTTAGTGCTCTGTATAAGAATTTATGTTTCATCTGGATATGCTTTTTATTATTTTCCAATTGCTAATATAGTTAGCAATTGGAGGAATATTTCTATAGTAAAACTTATTTTCGTACAAGATTCTGAATCTCTATACATAAGATAGTTTGTGTCTGAGTGCTGCAGGGGTCAGTCAATAGACTGATTTATTTTCAGTCCAAGTCTACGCTACGCTCAGACTTGCACTATTCACTGACTGTGAATTTTCTACACACCTGGACAAAAAAGAGGTTTAGTCTATTCAAATAGTCGTTTGAAAAAACTCTTTTTTATTTTTTCGTTTTTTCTGTCACCAATACTCTTAAAAACTTCTCTATCAAATTCTTCTTTCTCAAATAGATTCTTATAATTCGTATTTATATTTTCAAGTCTATATAAGTGTCCAATTGTCGAATACATGTTTATTATGAACCAATCTCTTTTATCAATCAGTAAAAACTTAGATTTAAAAGTCTCATTATTTACTCTGCAATCAAGTATAGTGATATTATTTAAATTAAGGTTTCTATTAACGAATAATGGTTCATCTCTTTCTATATTATTTATATATGCCAACTCATTTTTAAATAGATTAACTGCATCTGAATTGACACAATACTCTCCACCTTCAACTTCGGCTCTTAATCTATATCCGTCTGAATGTTTAATTAGCATTTGGATTCCGTCATCTTTATGTAGATTCCCTAACAAAAGTCCGCCTTTAGCTCCGTCAACAGTCAAACCAAGTGATTTATATTTCTCAATTTCTTCAAAACTAAAAAATTGATTGTCATGAAACGCCATATATCAAGAATGTATTTTATTAAACGTTTTTTCGGTATTTTTCTTCGTACTGGTCGACTTCCACCAAAGTCTTATATTAAAGAAGGTTTTGGTCATACAAAACGTCGTTTTCTTTTTTTCACTTGCCCCTAACACCAATTATATGTGTAACTAAGTTGCACATATATATATATCCATATAGGTAGATATGTGCAATTCAATTGCCCAAATTTCCACTGTAGAGAAAGTGTTGCTTATTTTCCCTCCACAAATCTACAAATAATAATTAACCTAATATACTTTTCTCCGTATTATTTTTTAGAAAACAAAAAAAAGCAGGAGGCTGTCTCATAAATTCAGGCCTTTTTCAACCCTCGACAACCTATGCTAAACTAACAATCTCATTAAATTGCTTCTCAGATTGGTTCAATTGCATTTTAGATCGGTTTTATTGCTCCTCAGATTGGTTCAATTGCTTCTCAGATTGGTTGAATTGCATTTTAGATTGATCAAATTGCATCTTAGATTGGTTCAATTCCTTCTCAGATTGGTTCAATTGCATTTTAGATTGGTTCAATTCCTTCTCAGATTGGTTCAATTGCATTTTAGATTGGGTCAATTCCTTCTCAGATTGGTTTGTTAGTACAATGCTAAAGTTTAGAAGTGAAAACATCCGGATAGATAAAAAATAGGGCATCGGTTAATTGGTATGTTGGGTCACCTCCGATCAACAAAGGGTTTTAAGGATTTTCAGTCAACTCATTTAGATCAAATTTGTATTAAATTAAAGTAACGAGATTAGCTTTATGAAAATAGATTCGTACTTTTGTTGTCTGAACTTCAATTAACAATGATATGCATCTGTCGAATACACTTCCCACGAAATTAATTCTATCCCTCTTACTCCTAACTTTCACTTCGGGCTTGTTTGCCAAAACCTCTTATTCTAAAAGTATTTACGATGCATATATAGTGCGCGACATGACCAAATGGGAAACCGTAGTTCAATCGATGGAAGCGTCACACTCCGTAACTACCATCGACCAAAAGCTCGAACTGGTGAGCTATTATTATGGTGTAATTGGTTACCTGATAGGAAAAAAGCAATACCTGCATGCCGAACAACTGACGAATAAAGGGGAAGCACTTATCGATCAGGTGCTGAAAGCCTCGCCAAAAAATGCAACGGCAACTTCGTATAAAGGTTCGTTTACCGGATTCAGAGTAGGTATAAAGAAATTCAAGGCGCTGTTGCTTATCTTCGACAGCAAAAAATACATAAACAAAGCTGTAGAGATGGATCCGCAGAATGTGCAGGCACTAATTGACAAAGGCAATATGTACTATTATGCACCGGCGGTGTTTGGAGGTGATAAGAAAACAGCCATAAACTATTATTTGAAAGCTGCCGGCATTATGGAACAAAAAGATGAGACCTCAGACAACTGGGTGTATCTGAATACCCTCACCATGATTGCTTTTGCGTATACAAAAACGGAGAATCCGAACGCGGCAAAACAAATGTATGCCAAGATCATGCGACTGGAACCAAATATCACCTGGGCTAAAGAGGTGCTGATAGTGCGTTGAGTACGTAAACCAGATACATAGAAAAAAAAGAATAATCTTTTTATCACCAAATAATTTGTATTAATGTCGCCCTTACAGGGCTTAGATTCTCTTATTGTTGATTATTCTACCATAATTTCGTCCCTCTGGGACTTTAGTATTAGCTGCAGAGCAGCGATATTATGGTAGTCAATCAGTTATAGTTTAAACCGAAGCCCTGTAAGGGCGACATTATAATAAGTGGTAAAATAATTCTTAAAGTTCACAAATGAATACATCTATCGATATTATTTTAGGTAGCAGAGAAAATATTAGTCAATCTATTCCACAAATTGCTCCTCGATAGATTTCCTCAATGCGTCTTTCAACTTTTCCATATCCACTTCGGCTCCCAATTCTTTTTGCATGGATGTTACACCTTTGTCGATAAAACCGCAGGGATTGATATGACTGAAGTATTCCAGCTGCGTATTTACATTTAGCGCAAAACCATGCATTGTTACAAAGCGGGAACTTCGTACACCAATGGCACATATTTTCCGGCAAGTGGGCAGGCCTACATCCAGCCAAACACCCGTTGCTCCTTCCAGGCGCGTTGTGGGAATAGCATATAAAGCCAGCGTATTGATAATGGCTTCCTCTATTTTATGAATGTATTGTTTTAATCCCAGATTGAAATTAGCCAGGTCGAAAATAGGGTACCCCACCACTTGTCCGGGACCATGGTACGTTATATCTCCTCCCCTGTTCGACTTTACAAAAGTGGCATCTTTGGCCTGCAGTTGAATGTAGTTGAGCAACATATTATGTTCATCTCCACTTTTACCCAAAGTGTAGACATGCGGATGTTCGCAAAAAATGAGGCTGTTACTCGTGGGCTCATCTTTCATCTTGCGGTCGATAGTGGCATTAAAAAGCTCTTCCTGCTTCTTCCATGCTTCATTATATTCTATCAGTCCCCAATCTATTGTTTCTATTTTGTTGTTCATCGTCTGTGGTGTCTTCGGTAATGTTTTACCGGAACGGGTTTATTGTGAAAATCAACTTGCGGCAATTTGCTCATCAAGTTTACAATTTGTGACCTTCTGTTCAAAATATAACGCGATGGTCGTCCTGCATTAAATCGAATAGGATTAGGCAAACAAGCAGCAATGGTAGCCGCCTGCGATTTGGTTAGTTCCGAAGCATTTACTCCAAAATGCTCCAATGAAGCCGCCTGAATACCATAAATACCATCGCCCATCTCTATCACATTAAGATACACTTCCATAATGCGCTCTTTGGACCAGATCAATTCTATCAGCACCGTGAAATAAGCTTCGAGCCCCTTGCGCAGGTACGATCGTTGTTGCCAAAGGAAAACATTCTTGGCCGTTTGCTGCGAGATAGTGCTACCGCCCCGTATCTTTTTGCCACTTTGGTTGTGCTCAATGGCTTTGCCAATGTCGTTAAACGAAAACCCATGATGCGTCTGAAATAAATTATCTTCGGAGGCAACCACTGCTTGCACCATATTGGGCGAGATTTCTTCGATAGGCACCCAGGTCTTGCTATTCTTGGGCATTTCGCCCCTGGCCATTGCCTCTACCGAGCGAATAGCCATCAATGGAGTGACATAAATGGGAATGAACCGGGCCAAAACGACCCACACAATGCTGAAAACAATAAAAATGAGAAAAAGGTTTCTGAGGATTCTCAGAATGCGAACCCCCAACCCCCTAAAGGGGGCTTTAGAGTGGCTGTTTTTTGGAGTATTTTCTGTTGTCATAGAATATGTAAGTCCCCTTCAGGGGATTTAGGGGTCATTTTAAATCGAACTCTCCAACGTCCATTTTCAAAATCGTGACTGATAATTTCAAAACGTCCCAGCTCCGAAGTATTGTCAACATGTTGCCCAATACAGGCGCAAGCATCATAGTCGCCCACGCGAATCACCCGCAGGGTTGCGGAAGCATCAGCAGGAAGTTTAGACAAATCGGCTATCTTGGCAGCTTCTTCTCTACTCATCAATTCTTCATATACCGGCAAATGAGCATCGATAATATCATTTACCTTTTGGGTAATTTCAGCAATTTGCACTTCGGTGGGTGCTGCGCTGAGGAGATAATCGCATTTTGATTTCTTGCGTTCGATATGCGCATTTACCGACCGACCGCATCCAAACATACGAACCAGGGTTTGATTCAGAATATGCTCGCAGGTATGCATCGGTTCGTTATATAATTTCTTGGCTTCGTTGAGTATCGGCTCCATTGGTTTTCTAATTAGGCTGCAAAGATAAACATTCAAATTGAATTGAATAAAGAAACGGATAACTCTATTCGAATTATCCGTTTAATAAGATATAGACATCTCTTTAGCGAAAGGTTATTCTAATTCAGCCTTCACTACTCATTCAAAACATAGGGCATCTCGGAAGATGCTAGCTGTGTATCTTGTTCGTCTTTTAAATTTACTCCGGATATCCGGCGTTTAAACGACTCATCGATAAGGTACAGCAACTTGGAACAGGCGGCTAGGTATGAAAGTCCATCCTGTCTGACATTCGAAATACAATTTCGCCGCTCGTCTGTGGTGCCATTTATAGGATCATAGGTCATATAAATACCCAAGCTGTCGGGCGACATTAAACCGGGACGTTCACCTATAAAAACGATAGACAATCGGGCATTAAGTAATTCTGCCACACTATCAGCAATGGCCACTCTGCTTTGTTCCACAACACTAATGGGAGCTACTGAGTAATTTCTTCCTTTCAGTTCCGGCAAAAGCAAACTAAACAACGAGCTAATGTTTTTCTCAATAGCTACCGACGAAAGTCCATCGGCAACAATGAGTGCAATATCATATTCGGCTGCTTTTTGAGTAGTCTTAATCAGTTGAGCAGAAGCCTCCGAAAGCGACCTTCCCAAATCAGGCCGTTGCAAATACTCCGACCGGTCTTTGGCATTCGACTGCAGCGACAAGACCTCAGCACCGCTTATTTCTTCCAATTCTCTTATTACCAGCTCCTTTTGAAAAGGTACATGCACCGCATCAATAGCTTTGGCATGAGCCAATTTAAAAGCTAGCAACTCTTGCGTAGGAATTGAATTTCCACACCTCCCTATAGCTATTCTGGCTTTAGTATGCTTCTTTAGAGATTCCCAGCTACTTGCAACTATGGTTTTTTGTTCTTTATTAATCATAAAGCTGAGGCATTTAAAAAGAACTGATAATTGTTTTGCATTTCAACGGGCTTCATCCTGTCGTTGAAAAGATTCATTTTAATGAGCCATGCTTCAAACTCCGGAGCAGGTTTCAAACCAAGCACCGATCGGGCATACAAAGCATCGTGAAACGAGGTACTTTGGTAGTTCAACATAATATCATCCGCCCCCGGCACACCCATAATAAAATTACAACCGGCAACACCCAGTAAAGTCAGCAGAGTATCCATATCATCCTGATCGGCTTTAGCATGATTGGTATAACAAATATCCACTCCCATGGGCAGTCCCAATAGTTTCCCACAAAAATGATCTTCTAGTCCCGCACGGATAATCTGCTTACCATCATAAAGATACTCCGGACCTATAAAACCAACCACTGTGTTTACCAACAATGGATTAAAACAACGAGCCAATCCATAAGCACGGGTCTCAATGGTTTGTTGGTCCACTCCATGATGCGCATTGGCCGATAGAGCACTGCCCTGACCGGTTTCAAAATACATGCAATTGTTACCAACAGTTCCACGATTGATACTCAATCCGGCTTCGTAACCCTCTTTTAAAAGCTGATAATTTACACCAAAACTCTCATTCACACCCTGCGTACCACCAATGGATTGAAATACCAAATCAACCGGAACATTGTTTTCGATAGCTTTGATAGTGGTAGTGATGTGCGTCAGAATGCAACTTTGCGTGGGTATTTCAAATTTCTCCCTCAGCTCATCAAGCATATAAATCAGTTTACTAACCTGATGATAATTATCTGTTGCAGGATTGATACCGATGACCGCATCGCCACAGCCATAAAACAGTCCATCCAATATACTGGCAGCTATGCCTTTCATATCATCTGTAGGATCATTGGGCTGTAGTCTGACGGAAAGACGGTTCTTTAATCCTATCGTGTTTCGAAAAGCGGTAACCACTCTGACTTTAGACGCCACTTGAATCAAATCCTGATTTCTCATAATTTTGGAAACAGCAGCTACCATCTCCGGAATTAATCCGGGAGCAATAGCTTTCAGCACCGTTTCATCTGTTTCCTCCATCAACAGCCAGTTGCGAAATTCCCCTACAGTCAGATTCGAAATAGGTTCAAACGCCGCCTTATCATGCGTATCAAAAATAACCCGGGTTACTTCATCTTCATCATAGGGGATAATCTCTTCTTTCAGAAAATCAGCTAGAAATGTATCGGCCAGTACCATTTGAGCAGCTACTCTCTCTTCATTAGAGTTCGCAGCAACACCGGCCAACACATCCCCCGAACGGTCGGGGGATGCCTTTGCAAGCAGCACTTTCAGCGAATTGAAAGTATAGCTGGTATTACCGATACGTATCGATCTTTTCATCTTTTGTCCTTTGTCTTTTAATCTTTCGACACAAATTCCGTTACAACCTCATCTTCCTCAAGTTTCGCTTTTTGATAAGAAGCTATTTTAAACCAAACAAATGACACTGCCATTATCAGAACATAAATTCCAGCCAGATACAAATTGTAATAGATAACTGCTACCAACGAAACTACGGCAATGATAAGTGCAATAATGGGTGTTAATGGAAAAAATGGAACTTTGAACGGTCTTTCCAGTTCCGGAGCACTTTTTCTTAGTTTAAGTACCGACAACATAGACACAATGTACAATGTCAATGCCCCGAAAACGGAGATCGTGATTATCTCGCCGGTACGACCGGTGAATAATGCAATAATTCCAATCACCATATTTACCACTAAAGCAATGGCAGGCGTATGAAATTTCTTACTGATTTTACCCAATACTGGTGGAAGGAAGTTCTCTTTACCCATTTCGTAAACAGCACGGCCAGAAGCAAGAATAATTCCATGAAAGGAAGCAACCAAACCAAACAACCCAATGAAAATAAGCATATGGTACAAAAAGGTACTGTTACCTACAATTTGAGTCAAAGCCAATGGAAGTGGAGAATCTGATGCAGCAGCACCGGCAGATGGAAATACAACAGCTTCCCAACCCCCTACACCAATCGACGAAACGAAGGTAAGTATAGCCAATATTACAAGTGTAAAAATAGCAGAACCAAAACCTATCAATACATTTCGTTGTGGGTTAATGGTTTCTTCTGCAACATTTGCTACACCTTCGATGGCTAAAAAGAACCAGATGGCGAAAGGTATAGCTGCAAAAATACCACCAATTCCATTAGGGAATGCGTTTATTGCAAGATTTGCCATATGAAATTTAGGCAATGTTACTCCAGAGAATATCAATAACTCGCCAACTGCAAGTACTGTGACAAATAATTCGAATCGTGCTGCAGCTTTCACTCCGGATATATTCAAAGCCGTAAAAATAAGATAAGCTACCACAGCAATCAAAGTGGTAGAGACGCCTGGCAAAAACAAATGGAAATAGGCACCAATAGCTGCTGCAATAGCAGGCGGAGCAAATACAAACTCAACTACCTGAGCCATACCTGCCAGAAATCCGAAGTTATTACCATGTGATTTTCTGCCATACACAAATGCACCACCCGCTTTGGGGATAGCACAAGCCAGTTCGGTATAACTAAAAGTAAAGCACAAGTACATTACAATAATAAACAGGGTGGCAATTGCTAATCCAAGCGTACCACCAACCGGTAGTCCTAAATTCCAACCGAAATACATTCCCGAGATGACGAATCCCACTCCTAAACCCCATAAAGATACCGGACCTAGTTTACGCTCCAGTGTAGGTGCACTTTGATTTTTTGTCGTTTCCATACGTAATTGTTTTTATTGATTATATAATGAGTTCTTTTCTACTTCTGAAGCTAATAATTCGTCATCCATCAAACAATAATAAATATCATTATGATTGAATTTAAATCTATATAACACCATATAGATATTATTACGAAACAAAATTACACATTATGATATTATTTACGCATTTATGGTGACGTATTTATATTCAAAAACAGTTCAGATTACAATATATTGTTTTATAACACACCCTAACTACACATCGCAACCAATAGTCCATAAAAAGTAACAATCGGCGAGTTTACATTTTTATCGTATAAATAAAAATGTAAACTCGCCGATTGAAGCACTTTAATCTTAATCAAAAAAAAAAAGCCATTAAACCATCTACTGAACAAATACCAACATTTGTTGATGACAAAAAGCGAATAACTTTGATTGAGTTATTCGCTTTTTGTCTTTCAAAAGAAATATGCTTAATGAAATAAATGCAGGAAATCGCGTGGCACAGGAGTTTCGAAACTTACAATTTCGAGTGTTATGGGGTGATAAAATGCCAACACGCGTGCATGTAATCCCAAACGTCCGATAGGGCTCACACTGGCTCCGTATTTTTTGTCGCCAACGATAGGATGACCGATACCTTCCATATGCACACGGATCTGGTTTTTACGACCGGTTTCCAGTTCTATTTCAAGCAAAGAGTATTTGTCGTTCGATTTCACACGGCGATAATGTGTAACGGCTTGTTGTCCGCCATCGTCCGCTGCGCTCGAGTGAATCTTCAACGATTTCTCGTTTTCCGACAACCAGGTCATTATAGTATCTTGTTCTTTTTCTACGGTTCCTTCCACTAAAGCCACATACACACGGCGAGTAACTACATTGTGCCAATGTTCCTGAAGTGCCAACTGAATCTCGCGACTTTTGGCAAACATCAAGATACCCGAAGTTTCACGATCGAGGCGATGAACAGTATACACACGATTATTAGGGGAACTTTTCTTTACGTGATTACGCAGGATAGAAAAAGCAGTTGTTTCGTCGTTGTCGCCAGTACTTACGGTGAGCAGACCTTCTTTTTTCTCTACAATAATTAAATAGGCATCTTCGAAAATGATACGCAATTTTGGATGAGTAAGCTCGATATTTCCACGAGAGCTATTCACCACAATTTTATCATTTGCTTTAAGCATATGATTAAATTGTGTAATGATAACTTCGTTTACGGCCACTTGTCGGTGCGCCAAAAGCGATTTTACTGAGCTACGACTCATACCACCCATTTTGGAAAGTAAAAAAGTCATCAACTCTACCGGTTCAGCCACTTTGAAATGGGTTGGCTTCGGAGCCGGGATAAATTTTGTTTTACGGTTGTTCATATATTTTTGTCATCAGTCAACTGACTTTAGTCAGCAAACTTACTATTATTTTTCTTACTGCTTAGCACTTATTTTCTTACCTCTTACTTCTGAATAAGGCTTGCCACCACTTTTTCAGCAGCTATTTCACCATCTACCGCCGACGAAGTGATACCACCCGAATAACCCGAACCTTCACCGGCCGGAAAAAGGCCTGCTATTTCGGGATGTTGACCGGTTTCTGCATTTCGGGGAACACGCACGGCGGCCGAAGAACGAGACTCTACTCCTACCACCACTGCTTCGTTGGTCAGATAACCACGCATTTTGCGGTCGAACTTCTTGAATCCTTCGCGCAAACGCGACGAAATGATATCGGGCAACCAAAAATGCAAAGGCGATGAAATCAATCCCGGCAAATACGAACATTCCGGTAAATCAGCCGAGAGCTTCCCTTTTACAAAGTCGCCCAAGCGCTGAGCCGGAGCTACCTGTCCCAGTCCACCATTGTTGGTATACGCCAAATGCTCCACATATTGTTGAAATTTCAACCCTGCCAAAACACCATATTCTTTAAAATCAGCCGGAATATCTTCGGGACGAATTTCTACCACTATACCCGAATTGGCAAACGGCGAGTTACGCATTGAAGCCGACATACCGTTGACTACAATTTCGTCCTTGCCACTTCCTGCCGGAACGATATGACCGCCCGGACACATGCAGAACGAATAAACGCCGCGCTCATTCACCTGATCCACCAGATTATAAGAGGCAGAAGGCAAATACGGACCACGATCATCGCAATGGTATTGAATGCTGTCAATCAACTCCTGCGGATGCTCTACACGAACGCCCATAGCAAAACCTTTAGCTTCGAGTGCAATGCCCTGATTGTGGAGCATTTCGTACACATCGTGTGCCGAATGGCCTGTGGCAAGAATCAACGATTTGGCTTCGAAAACACTTCCATCGGCTGTTTTACAACCGACAATTTGTTTTCCGTCAAGTACTATTTCAGTTAGTTTTTGTTCAAAATGTATTTCACCACCGCACGAAGTAATTGTTTTGCTAATGTTCTCAATCACTTTTGGCAATTTATCGGAGCCAATATGCGGGTGCGCTTCGAATAAGATATTTTCATCGGCACCATGAAATTGGAATATTTCCAACACGCGCTGCGAATTTCCTTTCTTTTTAGACCGGGTATATAGTTTTCCGTCCGAAAAAGTTCCTGCACCACCTTCGCCGAAACAATAGTTCGATTCCGTATCAAAACCTTTGTTACGGTTTAATTGAGCAATATCCACCTTCCGCTCGTGCGTATTTTTACCACGTTCCAGAATAATCGGTTTCAATCCGTTTTCAATCAGTTTCAGTGCTGCAAAAAGTCCCGCAGGACCCGCACCTATTATAAGTACAGGCGTTTTGTCGCCCACCGGTTTGTAATCAAAAACAGGCTTCGGAATCACTGGCGCCTCCTCGTCCCAATACACTTCCACGGTCACATTTACCTTGGGAAGAAACGCGCGCGAATCAATTGATTTTTTCAACGTTCTCAATCGGGTGATTCTCGAAGGTGAAATCTCAAGTTTGTCTGCTACTTGTTTCGTTAGTAAATCAGGCTTTTCGGCTTGTTCGGGAGTGAGTATAAGTTGTATTTCGTTATGCATTGTAATTTAAAATTGTAATGGGTGCAAAGATACACAATAAATATGTATCCTTATAATGTATGAATCAGGGTATTTGTAAATAAAAAAAACCGATAACATATAAAATGTTATCGGTTTTTTCGTGATCCGGATGAGATTCGAACTCATGACCCACGCCTTAGAAGGGCGTTGCTCTATCCAGCTGAGCTACCAGACCAAACACAGTGCTTCATTTCTAAAGCGGTGCAAAAGTAGTTTTTTTTTCCTAAAGTTGCAACACTTTCGCCGAAATATAAAGAAAAGAACTTATTATGTGCCGAAAAAACGCTATTTTTGCAAGCTAAAACGCAAACAATAAAATTTAACATCAAACAAACGATGAAGGTATTAAAATTCGGTGGAACATCCGTAGGTTCTGTCAATGGCATTCTGAGTGTGACGAAAATAGTGGAGGCTGAGGTTGAGCCGGTAATTGTAGTTGTATCTGCATTATCAGGCATTACCGACGAACTGTACAAAGTGGCTAATCTTGCTTGCGAAGGCAATAAAACCTATGTGGCACAATTCGATATGATGGTGACGCGCCACCTGGAAGTAATTGATGGTGTGATTGCCGACAATAAAAAAACAGAGGTTATCAACCTTGTTCAAACACAATTTACCGATTTATCCAATATATTCCGTGGTGTCTTCCTTATCAAGGACATTTCAACCAAAATTATTGATACCATTGTTAGCTATGGCGAGGCGATTTCGTCTATCATAGTGGCGAATGCGATTACCAATGCCGTTCATTTTGATTCCCGTACATTTATCAAAACTGAAAATCAATTTGATAAACATATTGTTGACTTCGAAAAAACAAATCGATTAATTACTGAAACTTTCTCTACACTACCTAAGATAAGTGTATGTGGTGGGTTTATTTCTACAGATAGAAATACGAACTTCACCACCAACCTGGGACGTGGAGGTTCCGATTATACAGCTGCCATTATTGCGGCTGCACTGCATGCGTCTATTCTGGAAATATGGACCGACGTGGATGGCTTTATGACTGCCGACCCACGCATCATCAATAACGCCTATGTAATTGAAAAACTAAGCTTTATCGAAGCGATGGAACTTTGTAATTTTGGCGCGAAAGTGATTTATCCGCCGACTATTTTCCCGGTTTTTCATAAAAATATTCCCGTAAAAATTAAAAACACCTTCAACCCAGAGGCTGAAGGAACACATATCTCCCGTGAAAAAACGGGAGAAGGCAAAGCCATTAAAGGTATTTCTTCTATCAACGACACTTCTCTTATCACCGTTCAGGGACTGGGTATGGTGGGCGTTATCGGGGTCAACTACCGAATTTTCCGCGTACTGGCCAAAAATGGCATCAGCGTGTTTCTTGTTTCGCAGGCTTCGTCGGAAAACACCACTTCTATCGGTGTTCGTAATGCTGATAGTGCCGTAGCTGTGGAAGCATTGCGCAAAGAGTTTGCTTACGAAATAGCACAAGGTGAAATCAACGACATTTTCTCAGAAGATGACCTGGCAACCGTGGCCATTGTTGGCGACAATATGAAACGCACGCCGGGTATTGCCGGCAAACTATTCGGAACACTGGGTCGCAATGGTATCAACGTAGTGGCTTGTGCACAGGGTGCTTCGGAAACCAACATTTCGTTTGTTACCGATCGTAAATCATTGCGCAAAGCATTGAACGTTATTCACGATTCGTTCTTCCTTTCGGAATATCAGGTGCTGAATATCTTTGTGGTAGGTGTGGGTACAGTGGGCGGCAGCTTGCTGAACCAAATCAAAAAGCAACAAGCCAAGTTGATGGAGCAAAACGGCCTGAAACTGAATGTAGTGGGTATCACTTCCAGCAAAAAAATGTTGTTCTCTCGCGAAGGTATCAACCTTGAAACCTATGCCGAAGATTTGAAAACAAAAGGCGCCGATGCTTCTCCCGAACTGATCTGCAACGAAATTCTGACTATGAATATTTTCAATTCGGTGTTTGTAGATTGTACGGCCAACTTGCATATCTCTAACTTATATCAAACATTCCTCGAAAATAACATTTCTGTAGTAGCTGTAAACAAAATAGCTGCTTCATCATCGTACGAGGAATATATCAACCTAAAAGAAACGGCCCGTCGTCGTGGTGTGAAATTCCTTTTCGAAACCAATGTTGGTGCCGGACTTCCGATTATCAACACCATGAATAACCTGATATATAGTGGTGACCATATTCAAAAAATGGAAGCGGTACTGTCAGGGACTCTAAATTTCATTTTCAACACCATCAGCAGCAAAATTCCAATGAGCAAGGCTATTTTAATGGCTAAAGAAGCCGGATACGCCGAACCCGACCCCCGCATCGACCTGAGTGGAAAGGATGTAATTCGCAAACTGGTAATTTTGGCGCGCGAAGCAGGCTATAAAGTGGAACAGGACGATGTGATAAAAAATCTGTTTATCCCTGATAAATATTTTGCCGGTAGCCTCGACGATTTTTGGAAAACAGTGCCCGAACTGGATGCTGAATTCGAAGAAAAACGACTGGCACTTATCGCAGAGGGTAAACGTTGGAGATTTGTGGCCACCATGGAAAACGGTAGCTGCAAAGTTGGATTGCAGGAAGTAGACAGCCTGCATCCGTTCTACGATTTGCAAGGCAGCAATAACATTATTCTCATCACCACTGAGCGCTACAACGAGTTCCCGATGATGATTAAAGGATATGGAGCTGGTGCAAGTGTAACTTCTGCAGGCGTGTTCTCGGACATTATAAGCATTGCCAACATACGCTAAAAAACACCATGCTAAAAGTCTGTAAGTTATTTTTGATGACACTGTGTGTTAGTTGCTTATTCTCGTCGTGTACCAAAACGGCACCTCAACTACCGGCCAACAAAGGCAATGTAGTTGACAAGAATATCTCTAATTTACTGGAAGTAAACCAGAAACTCGCTGCAAAAGAAGATAGCATTTTAATGAAGTTTGCGACAAAAACAGATGCAAAATTCAAAAAAAGTGAGATTGGATTTTGGTACAAAGTGGATGTACCTACAAACGGAGAGCTGATTAAAGATAAAGATATTTGCAAACTTACTTGCACTTCGCTGTCATTGGACATGAAAGTGATTCAAGCAGAAAAAATGCAGATAATAATCGGCAAAAAACAATTGGTGGTGGGACTGGAAGAAGGTTTGAAGCTTCTTCACAAGGGCGAAAGTGCAACATTTATCATTCCATGGTATTTAGCTTATGGAAGAAATGGCAAAGGCCCGCGCATCAAACCATACACTTCTATCGTTTATCAGATTAAATTATTTTAATTTATTTATACTCCTACGATTTCTATTTATTTATTATTAATTACTAATCTTCTTTATTAACTTTTAATTTCCGTTTTTTTATCGGATATTTGTATTCAAAAATAAACTATCATATGACAAAGAATTATTATCTACTTGTTCTCACATTGCTGACATCAATAGTCATTACCTCGTGTAGCAATAACACCACTTATGCCGACGAGTTGAAAACGGAGCAAAGTCTGATTAAAAACTATATCAAGAGAGAAAATATCAAGGTTTTGTCTAAAATGCCTACCACATGGGGACCTAACGACTATGTACTGACTGAAAGCGGTTTGTATTTTCATCTGGATTCAGTTGGGGAAAAGATTACGGGCGATACACTTGAAGCCGGAAATACCGTCATCCCACGTTATATCCAGTACACACTGGGCGAACCTGCTGACACCATCAGAAAATGGACCACCATCGATTTTCCATACCCTACAACATTTGTATATGGCGACAACTCTGATTTAAACATTTCATGCACTGCTTTTCAGGAAGCAGTTTCGTATATGAAGCGAAGTGAATCATACGCCAAAATTATTGTGCATTCAAAAATTGGATTTAAAGAAAACTGGACACCTGCTACTCCAATCGCATATGAACTTAAAATCCGCATTCGTAAATAAAATTTCGAATTGTATATTTTAAAAAAACACACAGTTAACTTAAGAACATTCAGTTGTTCTTAAGTTTCTTTTTATTATAACTAAAAGACACTCTCAAAACACTAAAACTTTAAACTCATTTACAGCATGACTTTAATTAAATCAATTTCGGGTATCCGCGGAACCATCGGCGGTCCGGTAGGTGATGGATTGAATCCTCTGGATATTGTTCGTTTTACAGCTGCTTACGCTACACAAATCAAAGCTACCAAACAAAGCAATTCTACTAAAATTGTGGTTGGACGCGACGCTCGCATCTCTGGCGAAATGGTCAATCAACTTGTAATTGGCACATTGCTTGGCATGGGATTCGACGTGGTAAATATTGGATTGGCAACCACTCCCACCACTGAATTAGCTGTAACCATGGAAAAAGCCGCTGGTGGCATTATCCTCACCGCCAGCCATAACCCCAAACAATGGAATGCGCTGAAACTTCTCAACGAAAGAGGCGAATTCCTAAATGCGCTGGAAGGTGAAAATGTACTAAAAATTGCTGCAAAAGAAAGCTTCATCTTTTCAGATGTTGATGAACTGGGCAAACTAACCGAAGATTTCACCTACACTCAAAAACATATTGATAGTGTTTTAGCACTCGATTTAGTCGATGTTCAGGCTATCAAAAATGCTGATTTCAGCGTTGCTATCGACTGTGTGAATTCTGTTGGAGGCATTGCTATCCCTGCATTATTAGAAGCCTTAGGAGTAAAAAAAGTAGAGAAACTATTCTGCGAACCGAACGGGCACTTTCCACACAATCCGGAACCACTTCCCGAGCACCTTACCGAAATTTCCGACCTGTTGAAACAAGGACGTGCTGATGTAGGCTTTGTTGTTGACCCTGATGTTGACCGCTTGGCCATTATTTGTGAAGACGGAACCATGTTTGGCGAAGAATACACCCTTGTTTCAATAGCCGACTACGTGCTTCAACACACACCGGGCAATACTGTATCGAACCTTAGCTCTACACGCGCCTTACGCGATGTAACGAATAAATACGGTTGCACCTATACAGCTGCAGCAGTTGGCGAAGTAAATGTTGTGACAGCTATGAAAGCAACAAATGCAGTCATCGGTGGTGAAGGAAACGGTGGCATTATCTACCCTGCCAGCCACTACGGACGTGACTCACTCGTGGGTATTGGATTATTCCTAACCCTTATGGCGAAATCGAAACTATCGGTATCAGCCCTTCGTAAAACATATCCTGAATATTATATTTCAAAAAACAAGATTCAGCTCACACCGGAAATCGACGTGGATGCTGTTTTGAAGGTAGTAAAGGCTTCGTACCAACAATATGAAGTGAATGACATCGACGGAGTAAAAATCGACTTCCCTACAGGCTGGGTACATTTGCGCAAATCTAACACCGAACCTATTATCCGTATTTATTCCGAAGCCGGAACACCCGAACAAGCCGAAGCATTTGCACAAGCAATGATTGAAGAAATCAAGCGAATAGCAAATATATAATACAGTTCATATCAGAATAAAGAAAGAGCAAATTCAGAAATTGAATTTGCTCTTTCTTTTGTTTATATTTCAGCTATATGAATGTTATTTTTTTGTTTTAGCAACCGGAACAGGAGCCGGTATAGGCTGTCTCGGTGGAGGTGTAACGCCCGTCGGAACAGTAACCGGAGCAGCAGTGCCTGTTGTAGTTGTTGCTGGAGGCGTAGTACCTGCAGCTCTGTCAACAGGGAAAACACCCTGCGGTTTACGGATAGTATATCGGGTCATCGAGGCATCCGACTCAAAACCGATTCCGGTTATGATATGACTCACCTGTGTAATTTTTATTAAACTATCCGAATAAATTCGGTTTTCACGTTCACTCCAAAACAACTGTTCTGTTTCAAACAACTCCCCTTGTAGGTTCGTTGCCCTCACTTTACCGCGCAACTCCCAACGCTGTTCATTTACATCGAATCGGGCATATTTGCTATGAATATTAGCATCTACCTTCAGGTTCATATCAAATTTCTCGAAATGAATGCCATTGGGAAAATTCCAGTAAGGTTTCACGGCTTTATCAAACACATCCCAGCGGGGTGCAGAAATCCGATAACGGGTAACCCCCGAATCGGAAATGATAGTGGTTATCTCGGTAGCATGAAGTTGTGGCATAGCCGACCGATTCTTTATCGCTCCTATTTGCTCTACTTTCTCTTTGCTACACGAAAACATAAAAAATAGCACAACAACTACCATAAAAGTAGTGGCTATGCTATTTCTTATTTTATTGAAATGTAATGTCTCTTTCAAAATTTCAAAAAATTTAATCATGAAGATGCTCGTTTTCAACAAAAATGTGTTCTAAACCAAAGGCGACTTAGAACGTCATTTTGCTTACAATTTGCGTTTAAAGAACCAGTGCTCGTTGAACACAAGATTCATTGTGAACTTGAAGTAATCTTCACGTAAGTTAGTTGACGAACCAACTTTACCGTACTCTATCGACGCATTCAACGTTGAAACTGTTTGTGTAAATTTATTATACAATGGCAGTCCTATACCGAATGACAAACCGTAATTTTTAGGCAGTGTAACGCCGGGAACATTGTAATAGGCATTACTGATATTCGAACCTACACGATAATGGATTCTATCACTGAATTTACGTCCCAGTGGTTTTGGAGTATATTCAATACCAAGCGATAATTTCGAACGATCGTTCAGGTTTTCAGCATTGGTAGAAGTGGTTGGATTCCAAAAATATTTTGTGCTTGCCCATTTTTGTAGACTATAGTCAAGACCAATCGAGATTCTACTGTCATAAGTATAATTCAAACCAATACCAAATACGGTTGGGAGTTCAAACTGATAGTTATTTACCGTCGTATCACTTAACACACCGGCAGTAATTTGCGAAAAATCGCCATTTAATTTTGCACTGTGCTCATAAATAAGACCCACAGTCACATCATGCTTTTTATCAAATGTGTTAAAGTACTGAATACCGTATCGTAACCGGAAATTACTGGCCTTAATCGAGTTTGTTTGTACTGTTGAATCTGTGAGGCTACCGATACGAAGACTACGAGTGTTATTCACACTACCATACATGTAATAAACATTAGCACCAAGCGATATATGCTTGCCTATCTTTTTTGAAAGCCCCATATATACCTGACTGAAACCGCCGGTGCCGGTAAAACCTTTTGAAGTTGAAATCGTATCGCCTTCAGGCCCTTTAATCTGATCAACATTGTACATATTATATCCTGCAAATGAATAAGGCAGTAAACCTGCACTAAATCCCATCCCTTTTGACAATGGGAACTGCATGGTCAGATATTCAAGATTGGCATTGAAGGTATGCACCGACTTAGTTGCATCCGAAAAACGCGAAGATAAGGCAGAAGTACCGATGTCAAACATAAAAGTCATGCTATCAACAGCACTATACGAAGCCGGGTTAACGGTATTGATATACGAGTGAGATCTTGAACCTATAGCAACTCCACCAAGCGCTCTCTGTTCTCCTGAGTTTGTTTCACTAATATCACCATAACCGTATCGGGTATATGGAGAGTTAATATTGTTTTGTGCAACAATAAATTGAAGAGACATTAATGACGAAAGTACGAGAACTAAAACTTTATTTTTGTACATTGTATTGAAGTATGCGGTTTAGGCCGATTAACACTAAATTTCTTTCTGCAAAGATGGGATTTTTTAGCTTCGTATCAAAGTAAAAAATGCTACCTCCTGTTAAAAAAACTGAAAGTTTCGGATATTTAATTTTTAATGCGTTTATATATCCATCTATTTCGAAAACAATGCCGTGCAAGGCTCCCGAAATCAATGCTGAATTTGTACTATTTCCTATCAATGGGCTGTCCACTACAGGCTCAACTAGAGGCAATTTTTGCGTAAACTCGTGGAGTGACCGCAATCTCATACTCAGACCAGGAGCGATATTCCCACCCCAGTACACTCCATTTGCATCTACCAAATCGTAAGTTATCGCTGTGCCGGCATCCACAATCAAAAGATCATTACCCGGCTCCAAAAACACAGCTCCCACTATTGCCGCCAACCTATCTTTACCTAAAGTGTGTGGCGTTTCATATTTATTCACAATTGGAACCGCTGTGTTATGATCCAACTGCACTAAAAATATGTTTTTTTTATTCAAAATATCTAAAAGCTCATCATACTTCATAGTTACACTAGAAATAATACAAGCGTCAATTACGAATCTTTCGAACAATTTTTCGATTTCCACTTCGTTCAATTCTTCAATTGCGAAGTAATCAATCAACACATTATCATCAAACACACCCACTTTGGTACTCGAGTTACCTTGATCGATACAGAGGTTCATAAATAATGTACAGTTTACAATAGTAACACCGGAATTTACAAAATCATTTTTTCAATCGGAACAACCAAAATTCCTTCGGCTCCCAATGCTTTAATCTTTCCGATAATATCCCAAAATTGTTTTTCATCGATAACTGCATGCAACGAATTCCATCCTTCTTTTGCCAAAGGCATAATAGTTGGACTTTTCATTCCGGGCAACACTTCTATTATTTTATCAATATTCTCGGTAGGAACGTTCATCAACACGTATTTTTTATCTTCTGCCATCTGAACTGATTCGATGCGGAATAACAATTCATCCAAAATAGCTTGCTTTTCTGCGCTTAATCCCGGATGCGAAATCAACAAAGCCTCAGACTTCATCAACACTTCCACCTCTTTCAAATGATTTGTAACCAATGTACTACCTGAACTTACAATATCAAAAATAGCATCCGACAAACCTATATTTGGAGCTACTTCTACAGAACCTGTAATTACGTGAATATCAGAGCTCACATTGTGTTCAGCCAAAAAATCTTTCAATATTTCAGGGTATGAGGTTGCAATCACCTTTCCATTAAACCATGAAATTCCCGGATATTCCACTTCTTTTGGAATAGCCAGTGAAAGTCTGCATTTGCTGAAACCCAATCGCTTGGTGATTACAGCATTCTTTTTCTTTTCGGCATATTCATTTTCGCCTACTATTCCTATATCTGCAACACCATCGGCCACAGTTTGTGGTATATCATCATCGCGTAAAAACAACACCTCTAAAGGAAAATTTCGAGCTGGCAATAGTAAAAGTCTTTTACCCGATTCTAACTTAATACCAGATTCGGTAAGCAAAGACATTGTCTCTTCAAATAACCTTCCTTTGGCTTGTACTGCTATTCGTAACATATTGATTTTAAATTTATAATTTTGGTGTACAAAGGTACAAAAAATGCTTGAATTGAACATTTATTTAAATAAAAAAAGTCCGTTATCGAAATAACGGACTTTTAGCGCTAGCAAGAATTTCTTTTTGCGTTAGCTTTTAATTACTTAGGTGCAACTGTAGAGTCAGCAACAACTGCAGCAGTATCAACAGCAGCAACTGTATCAACAACAACAGCAGTAGAATCAACAGCAGGAGCTTTGTCAGCTGCCTTAGGTGCACAAGATGCGAAAGCCAAAGCTACCACAAAAAACAAAATTACTTTTTTCATTTCTTTTTTCCTTTTAAAATTTAACATGTTTGTTTTGCAATTCAAAATCGATGCAAAGATACAACGTTTTTTTATATCGCATTAATAAATATCGGTTTTTTTTTAATTATTTTTCGGTTTGACCAACTAATTTAGCTCTTTTGCTCATTTATAGGGTCAAATGTAAAAGCAAATTAAGCTTTTGGAGTTTAAAACAAAAAAAAAGTCCATTAGAAAACTCTAACAGACTTTTGTAACGTAATTAAACGTTTAATTACTTAGGAGCTACTGTAGAATCAGCAACAACGGCAGCAGTATCAACTGCAGCAACTGTATCAACAACAACAGCAGTAGAATCAACAGCAGGAGCTTGTTCAGCTGCCTTAGGTTTACAAGATGCGAAAGCCAAAGCTACAACGCAAAACAAAAATACTTTTTTCATTACTTTAAAATTAAAAATTTAACATGTTAATTTTGCTATTCAAAATCGATGCAAAGATACACCTTTTTTCGCATCGACATAAACATTCATGGCCTTTTTTTAAAAAAAGGGTAACTTTAACACTAATTGCCTCTACTTCTCTCATTTTACGCTTTCCATGCTAGCTGAATACAGATATCGTTTGATACTTTTCTTCGGAGTTTTCTCAAATTCGTGAGGGTATAATTTAATTTTCGCAACACCTTCGTACGAAGCCACGGCAGAATTAAGCAGTTTTCGATTCTCCTCCATCAACATTTCCAACTGATCCTGATCAACACCTTCTGCATCGACAGCCTCGTAATCGGGACATACCAATGCTATCAGCTTGCCGTTATTTTCTACCACCAGACTTTCCATTACATACGGCATGTTATTTAGTTTGGCTTCTATTTCTTCTGGATAAACATTTTGTCCACTCGCGCTCAAAATCATAGTTTTATTTCTACCACGAATAAAAATATTATTATCTTCGTCAATAGTTCCCAAATCACCGGTATGCAACCAGCCGTCTTTATCGAGAATCTGCGCTGTGGCTTCCGGATTTTTGAAATATCCAACCATCACATTCTCTCCACGAACATAAAGCTCTCCCACCCCGGTATTCGGATCAGGATGCATGACCTTCGCTTCCATTATATCCAGAATTTTTCCAGACGATTTTGGAATAAAATCTTTCGTGTTCGAATAACTGATAAGCGGAGCACATTCAGTCATCCCATATCCGACCGTAAACGGAAATTTGATTTTATTGAAAAAATCCTCCACTTCTGCATTTAATGGAGCACCACCTACTACAACTTCAGAAAATTCTCCACCGAAAGCATCAATAAGCTTTTTGCGTATCTGCGCCAGAATAGTCTGATCGAGAAAAGGTATGCTCAGCACCCAACGCATTGAAGGCTTCGCAAGCATGGGCTGAATCTGTTTCTTATAAATTTTCTCAATAATAAGCGGCACACAGAAAATAACGTTAGGCTTAATTTCGGCAAAAGCCTTGAGCAGTATTTTAGCAGACGGCGTTTTGCCAATAAAATGAATATGACAACCTGCGCAAACAGACGTTAGAAAGTCGAATGCACAGCCGTAGGCATGCGCCAGGGGTAGAAAAGACACAATACTGTACTGAGGCGCTACCAGCTTCGTACGGAAGCCAAAAGTAATATTACCGGCCAATGCATTTCCGGTAGTCATAACACCCTTGCTAAAACCTGTAGTGCCGGAAGTGTAGTTTATAGAAACAACTTCGAAATTGGACTTATCGACATATCTGACACAATCGCGATGGAAGCCGTAGGGATATTTTTCATCAAATAAATGCTGTATATGCCGACAATCAAGTTGAGATACATCAAGTTTCGCTTCATCGACATCGACTACTTCCCCCTCTGTATCATTCGCTTTAGTTATACTTTTATTCAAAAGCGTGATACAACCAAAATTAGTCAACGAAAAAGCAGCTTTAATTGTCGTCAGCTTTTCCTCCTCCAGATTTTCCCAAATAGCATCTCCCACAAACAGAAGCTTAGACTCGGAATGATTGGTAATATGGTGTACATCGTTAGGATTAAAGTCCTGCAAAATCGGAACTATAACAGCACCATAAGTCACTACAGACAAATAAGTAACCGCCCAGTTGGCGTTATTCCGGCCTATTAGTGCAACTTTATCATTTTGCTTTAAACCACATTGATCAAATAAAATATGTAATTCCGCCACCTTTTTAGCAATATCAGCATAGCTCAACGTAAGATTTTCGCCATAGTTACTGAATCCCGGAAGGTCCCAGTTTTTGCGAAACCCATCTTCGAAAAGGCGTATAAAATTTTCCTGAATCATGACAAATTTGTTTTGTAATATCGATTTTGACTCGCAAAATTATAAAATAAAAAGAGTGGACAAATTATTCCAAACAAAATTTACATTTTTTATCCAATTATATAAAAAAATGTAAACACGTTGAGAATTATAAAATTCAGAAGTGGTAAGTGGTATTGCAAAAAAAGCACCTGTAAATCAAATTTACAGGTGCTTTATCTAAAATATTAAATTTCTTATTTTGCCTGAGCAGCAGCATCGTTAATCATAGCGGCACTAGCATACATGTATACTTCTACGCGACGATTAGCAGCTTTACCAGCAGCTGTTGCATTGTCTGCAACCGGTTGAGAAAAGTTTTTACCAATAATGTCTTTGATTTGAGCTTCACCAACGTTTTGTGATTTCAAGAAATCAGCAACGGCTTGAGCACGACCTTGAGAAAGTTTTTGGTTTGTATCCAGAGAACCTACATTGTCGGTATGGCCTAAAACAGTGATATCCATAGTAGGATTAGCAACCAAAATTTTAGAGAATTTAGTCAATGCAGCTTTAGAAGATTGGTTCAAAGTACTTTTGCCTGTTGCAAACAAAATACCTGAATCGAAAGTAACTTTCAATGCTTTCAAATTATTAGCATCTCTAATACTATCAACTCTGGCGCCTTCGATAGCAGCAGCCTGAGCAGCAGCTTTATCCATCTTTTTGCCAATAATTACACCTGTTGTTGCACCTACTGCAGTACCAATACCGGCACCAATTGCAGCACTTTTAGCGTCTTTACCAATTAAAGCACCTACACCTGCACCTAGAGCAGCACCTACGCCACCACCTAATAAACCTCCTTTTACGGCCTTACTCATTGAGCTACAGCTTGCAAATAAAATAACTGCGCTTAAAATGACAGCTACAAATCCATTCTTTTTCATTTTTGTTAATTTTGAGTTAATTGAATTATAGTAAATTGTTTATCAGTGACCCAGGAGGGGTTCGAACCCTCGACCCACAGATTAAGAGTCTGTTGCTCTACCAGCTGAGCTACTAAGTCATTGTTAATTGTTTTATAGTATAACACCAAAACGGCTGCAAAGTTAAGCAATAAATCGTTTTTTAAGGAATAAATTCAAACTATTTTTTTCGAAACAGTCATCTTTTAAGTTTTGACAAATGTATATCATTGACTTTCAAAAAGATATATTCATTCAAAAATTCATATTTATTTACAAAGTTCTTACCTGAAATTCACTTTGCCGATTGGCGCATTTTTTTTACCTTTGCACACTCGTAAAAAAACTACAAAATCAATTAGAACAATATGTTTGAATCGTTAAGTGAAAGACTGGAACGGTCGTTTAAGATCCTGAAAGGGGAAGGACAAATTACCGAAATTAATGTAGCTGAAACGCTCAAAGATGTACGCAAGGCATTGTTAGATGCCGACGTAAACTTCAAAATAGCCAAAACATTTACTGATGCCGTAAAAGAAAAAGCATTAGGTCAAAACGTGCTTACTTCTCTGAAACCAAATCAGTTGATGGTAAAGATTGTGCACGATGAGTTGAAAGATCTGATGGGTGGTGCCAATGTGGACATTAACCTTAAAGGTTCGCCAACCGTTATCCTGATGTCAGGGTTACAAGGTTCGGGTAAAACAACTTTCTCTGGTAAACTGGCCAACTATTTAAAAACAAAACGTTCCAAAAATCCTTTGTTGGTGGCGTGTGACGTGTATCGTCCGGCAGCTATTGAGCAATTGAGAGTGTTGGGTGAGCAACTTCAGGTACCTGTGTTCTCGGATTTGGAAAGCAAGAATCCGGTAGCCATTGCCGAAGCAGCTATAAAATATGCCAAGCTACACTCCAACGATGTTGTAATTATAGATACAGCAGGACGTTTAGCAGTGGACGAAGCCATGATGAACGAAATTGCAGCCATCAAAAAAGCCATTCAACCACAGGAAATTCTTTTCGTAGTGGATGCAATGACCGGGCAAGATGCTGTAAATACTGCAAAAGAATTCAACGAACGTCTTGACTTTGACGGTGTGATTCTTACCAAATTGGATGGTGATACCCGTGGTGGTGCTGCACTTTCTATTCGTACCGTTGTAAACAAGCCTATCAAGTTTGTTGGGACAGGCGAGAAAATGGACGCATTGGATGTGTTTTACCCTGAACGTATGGCCGACCGTATTTTGGGAATGGGTGATATCGTTTCGTTGGTGGAACGCGCTCAGGAACAATACGACGAAGAAGATGCACGCCGTCTGCAAAAACGTATTGCTAAAAATCAATTCGATTTCAATGACTTTATTTCTCAAATTCAACAAATAAAGAAAATGGGAAATATCAAAGACCTGGCAGCAATGATTCCGGGCATGGGAAAAGCATTGAAAGATGTGGAAATTGGCGATGATGCTTTCAAAGGAATTGAGGCCATCATTCACTCTATGACTCCTACCGAACGTGAAAACCCTAGCTTGCTAAACGGAAGCCGCAAACAACGAATTGCTAACGGTAGTGGAACAACCATTGTGGAAGTAAACCGTTTGCTGAAACAATTTGATCAGACCAGCAAAATGATGAAAATGGCCACCATGAGCCAGGGCAAATTGAAAATTGGAAAAAAAAGATAAATTAATGTGCTAATTTGATGATGTGCTAATTAGTACAAGTCAATTCAGCCAGTTAACTCATTAATCAACCATGTATACAATTATTGATGGCAAAGCCATTTCGGAACAAGTAAAAGCAGAAATTGCTGCAGAAGTAAAAGAAATCGTTGCTTCGGGAAAAAGAGCACCTCATTTGGCGGTCATCATTGTTGGACACGATGGTGGAAGCGAGACTTATGTGGCGCACAAAGTAAAATCGTGTGAACAAGTTGGTTTCAAATCAACTAAAATTACATTCGAAGACGATGTTACCGAAGCTGAACTGCTGGCTAAAATTGATGAGCTAAACAAAGATGCTGAATTGGATGGATTCATTGTTCAATTGCCATTACCAAAACATATTTCGGAACAAAAAGTAATCGAAGCAATAGACTATCGTAAAGATGTTGACGGCTTTCACCCTGTAAATGTGGGTCGCTTGTCTATCGGTTTGCCCTGCTATGTTTGTGCAACACCTTCTGGCATTATAGAATTAATCAAACGCTACGAAATCCCTACTGCCGGCAAAAACTGTGTGGTAATTGGTCGTAGCAATATTGTTGGAAAACCGGTTGCTTCGTTAATGATGCAAAAAGGTTATCCGGGCGATGCAACGGTTACCGTTTGCCACAGCCGCACTAAAAACCTGAAAGAAATTTGCTTGCAAGCCGATATTATTATCGCTGCATTGGGAATGCCTGAGTTCTTGACCGGCGACATGGTGAAAAATGGTGCTGCCGTGATTGACGTTGGTACCACACGTGTTCCTTCCGATAAAACAAAAAGCGGTTTCCGTTTAAGCGGCGATGTAAACTTCGACGAAGTTGCTCCTAAATGTTCATTTATTACTCCTGTTCCGGGTGGTGTGGGTCCAATGACAATTGTATCGTTATTGAAAAATACCTTGCTGGCTGCAAAAGGGGAAATTTACTAATTAGTTGATAATTGACAGTTGACAGTTGAAAATTAAATAACTGTCAACTATCAACTATCAACTGTCAACTAATAAAATGGCTTTATTCTACGTTCCAGATCTTGCTTCGGCACACATTCTTCCTGAAGAAGAATCGCAACATGCAGTTAAAGTATTACGACTGCAAGTGGGCGATGCTATTGAAGTGGTGGATGGCGTAGGTGGTTTCTATAAAGCAAAAATTACAAATCCGCATCCAAAGCATTGTGGATTTAAAATCACAGATACCGTACTGGAACATGGCAAGCGCGATTATAAATTGCATATTGCCATCGCTCCTACCAAGAATATCGAACGCCTCGAATGGTTTATCGAAAAAGCTACCGAGATTGGCATTGACGAAATTACTCCTATCGTTTGTCGCTACTCCGAACGAAAAATCATTAAAGCCGAACGCCTGGAGAAAATCATCGTTTCGGCGGCCAAACAATCGGTAAAGGCGTATTTCCCCACATTAAACCCACTTTGCACTTTTGATGAATTGATAAAAAAACATCAGGCATCAAAGAAATTCATCGCACACTGTTACGAAGAAGACAAAAGGCTTTTGCAAACAGAATGCAGCAATTCAACAGACGTGCTTATTCTGATTGGACCGGAAGGTGATTTCAGTAAGGAGGAAGTGCAAAAGGCATTGTCTGCGGGCTTTGCACCTGTTTCATTAGGGAATAGTCGTTTGAGAACCGAAACGGCCGGTGTGGTGGCCTGCTGCACAGTGGCCATACAAAATTCATAGAAATATCCTACAAAGACATAAGAAAACAGAAAAGCCTTACAACAATCGAATGATTAGTTATAAGGCTTTTTTATTGTTATAGTAGTTTACCAGACTTGTTGATCTTCGGGCACATTTTCCAAATGGAAATTTTCACCATCGAACACTCCGTAAGAAAATATACTCACAAAGTCACCCAGGATAATCACCCGTTTTTTATCCTTTATTTCCAAATCCAACAGTATATGCCGGTGACCGTAAATCATAAAGTCGACATTGTGATCCAACGCGTATTTCTTTGAGAAGACCACCAAATCCTCTTTTTCTTCGCCCAGAAATTTATTTTCGAGGTGTAAAATTCTCAATCTATTTCTTTTCGACCAGGCATATCCAAAGTTCTGACCCAACTGAGCAGGCACCAGTCTGAATAACTGCTGTGCTGTGCGACTGTGGAATATTTTCCGCAACAACTGGAATCCTTTGTCATTTGCATTTAGTCCGTCGCCATGCGCTAAGAAAAAGCGTTTATTGCCTATTTCGAGCTCAACAGGACCACGATGTACGATAAGCCCTACTTCCTGTTCAAGATAACCAAAAGTCCAGATATCGTGGTTGCCCGTGAAGAAATGGATTTCTATACCGGCATCCACCAATTCGGCCAGTTTACCCAGAAAACGAACATAGCCCTTTGGAACTACGGTGCGATACTCGTACCAAAAATCGAACATATCACCAAGAAGGTATATAGCCGTAGCGTCTTTCTTTACGCTATCCAGCCAATCCGTCATTTTTTTTTCGTGCGCTCTTGGGTTCTTTACCAAACGCGAACCCAAATGGGCATCAGATATAAAATAAATCATTAGTAGTTGGTAGTTGGTAGTTGGTAGTTAGGACAAATAAAAAGCTTTCGCTGTCAATTGTCAACTATCAACTGTCAATTAAATTTATAAGAATCCTAATTCAAGTTGCGCTTCTTCGCTCATCATTTCTTTGTCCCAGGCAGGTTCAAACACAATCTGAACATCAACTTCTTTCACCCCTTCTACACTACCTACTTTCATGCGCACATCTTCCACAATAAAATCTACAGCAGGACAGTTTGGAGCCGTTAAGGTCATTTCAATAATAAGTTTTCCATCCTCGCCCAGATCAATTTTATAAATCAATCCTAAATCATAGATGTTTACAGGAATTTCGGGGTCGAACACCGTTTTAAGCATCCGAACTATATTTTCTTCTATTTCTAAAAATTCGTTCATAAAATATTTGAAGTTTAATTATTAATTGGATAAACAAGTGAATAGGCAAATAGTTTAGACCTCTTTGGCCTGGCTGCGTGCCACTAATTCGTCGAATATGGGAAGCGAAGCTGTCAATTTTCCGTTAATGACAACCACTGTATTTACTTTTGCCTTAATGACCAGCTTATTATCGGACTTTCGATAAATGGCCTGATGAAAGATATAGCGCACCCCTTCCTGAGTGACATAAAGCTTGGAAATAAAACTATCGCCGGGTTTCAATGGCGTTTTGTAAGCTATTTCAATACTCGATACCATGGCATCAATACCTTGTTCGTGCAGTTCGGCAAAGCTGATGTGGTTCGCTTCCAAAAACTCATGGCGCGTATGCTCCAGGTAATTCTGATACACAGAATTATTCACAACACCCTGAATATCGCACTCGTAGTCGCGCACTTTTAATTCTAATTCGTAAATATACATTTCTTTCAGTTATCAGTTAACAGTTAGCAAGGAACAGTCAACAGTAAATAGTTCATTGCCGAACCAAGCTCAATTTTATTCTTATAATTTTGAGAATCACTTTTTTCGTATCACCGTCAGTCCATCTCTCAATGGCAATATCACTTTTTCCACCCGCGGGTCAGCGGCCACAAAGTCGTTGAACCGACAAATTTCAATGGTTTGTTTATCGTTCGGTTCTATTGGTTTCAGCACCTTTCCGTCCCACAAAGTATTATCGGCCAGAATAAAACCACCTTGACGAATCTTCGGCAATACAGCTTCGTAATACGCCAGGTACTCGCGTTTATCGGCATCAATAAAAACAACATCAAAGGTTTCGTCGAGCTTCTCTATTTCCGACAGAGCATCGCCAATGTGTAACCTGATTTTATGTCCGTGCTCCGAGCCGGCAAAATTAGCCCGAATGAAATCTTCGGCTTCATCATCACATTCGATGGTGTGCAGAACGCCCTCCTCGCCCAACGCTTCGGCCATACACAAGGCAGAGTAGCCCGTAAATGTTCCTAGTTCCAGTATGCGTTTCGGTTGAATCATATGGCAAAACATAGCCAATGCACGCCCCTGAAATGCACCCGAAAGCATTCGAGGATTTATCATCTTCAAATGCGTATCCCTGTTCACCTTGGCCAAATAGCTTGGCTCAACATCTGAATGGGACAAAATATAATTATCTAAATCTGTATCTATCATCTGTAAACGAATAAACGTTTGTCAATTAGTCATTATAAACTACCCCAAACCCCTGAAGGGGCTTATGGTTAGTACCGTCTCCTATATCCCAATTCTATAAATATATATTGAAAAGCCTCGCATTCAAATTCAATTCGATAAATGCAGATCTTCTCGGACACCACTCTTAAAGTCCCCCTTCAGGGGATTTAGGGGTAGTTTTAGAAAATTGATTAAACATACCGTAGCACCGACAACTGCTCCACCTGAAAGATCTCCTGCGCTATTGTTTGTAATTCTTCGGCAGTAATGGCATTTATCTTTTTGCGCACCGTTTCCAGGTCATCAATTTTACCATAACGCATAAAACTTTTGCCGTAACTCAGCGCCAGATTCTCTTTTTGTTCGCTGCCAATGGCCATTTGCCCCAACAGTTGAAGCTTATATTTCTTCAACGAACTTTCGGGCAAAGGTTGGTCGCGGAGTTTTTGCAGTTCGGCGTACACCAACTGTTCGCACTTGGCCGCATTTTCTACATCGCAACCAAAATATACGCTCCACATGCCCGTATCCACAAAGGGTTGGTAGTTCGAATCCACATTGTAAACCAGTCCGTGCTTTTCGCGCAGCGACAGGTTCAACAGGCTGTTCATGCCCGGACCACCCAGTATATTGTTCAGCAAATACAATCCCATACGCTTGGGGTGATAGAGATCATACGCCCTATTGCCCACAATGAAATGTACCTGATGTGTATTTTTAATTATTTCGCGTCGCGACGGAGTGTAAACAGTAGGCGCCACACGTTCAGGAACACGCTCGGGAGCAGATTCGGTAGTGAGGTATTTCTCAGCCCAACGAATCAACTGCTTGAAGTTTATATCGCCCAACGTAAAAAACACCATCTCCTGAGGAGAATAATGTTTCGCCACGAATCGATTGGCATCTTCGGTGGTATAGTTGACCAACAATTCTGCCTTGCCCAAAATATTATGACCAATGGCATGGTGCTCGAAAAGCATTTCTTCAAAATCGTCGTAGATAAGCTCCGAAGGACTATCGTTGTACGACTGAATCTCGTCCACAATAATCACCACTTCCTTGTCAATTTCCTTTTGCGGAAAAGTAGAATGCAGCACAATGTCCGCTATCAGCTCCATGGCACGTTCGAAATACTCGTTCAGCACCGTGGCATAAACGACAGTTTCCTCCTTCGACGTAAAAGCGTTCAGCTCCCCTCCCACATTCTCCAACCGATTGATAATATGACTCGAACGACGTTTTTCGGTTCCTTTAAAAAGCATGTGCTCGATAAAGTGCGCCATGCCCTGCTCCGCATCCGCCTCGTCGCGCGATCCGGCATTAATCACCAGGCCACAATAGGCCACGGCCGAAGTATCAGGTTTATGAATTAGTTGAAGTCCGTTAGAAAGTATATGCGTTTGGTAAGTCATTCTGCAGTTTGATGAAAAAGAAACGCAAAGGTACATTTTTTTCAACAAAAGGAAAAATTAGCACTGGGGATTGGGGGAAAATAAGTGGAGAAAGGATTGGGGGAAATTGATTAGTCAATTCGTTGCAACACTATGTGCCGGGGGAAGAAATCAAATTGTTTATAAAAGTCAAGAACCTTTTCGTTTCCAACTCCTACCAACAGATTTTGTTCCGTAGTTCCTTTTTCGATTAACCAGTCGATGGCATTGTTTATCAATTGCTTTCCCAAACCGGATTCTCGATGCGACTCGTCAATGTAGATTGAATCGATTTCACCTACTTTAGGATTTGTCTTGTCAATCGTACTGATACAATATCCTATGGCTCTATTTTCTCCATCAACTACTACATCGATCATTATTTCTGCCGATTTGTCCATCAATTTTGCTTTTCGTTTCTCCCAGTTCATGTTATCAAAACGATGTTTGAAATTAAGAGATACATCAGAATGCAAAAGATTCAACTGCTCCCACAAAGGTTGAATTAAATCTACCTCATTTATGTCAAGACGTATTATCGAATAATTCTTCATGGTTCTTATATTTTAGACATTACTTACGCAGAGTAAAAGTACATTTTTTCAACAAAAGGAAAAATAAACACTGGAGATTGGGGGGAAAATAGAATCCAAGTGGCGAGCTTTTGCTCTCGCCACTTTTCTCTAGTTCGCCCTATCAGCGTTTGTCTTCGATGCCGAACTCTTTCCACTGGTATTGTGGAAAGTCCATTTTTACTATTTTCCTGGCTTCTGCTGCTTGCAGGTCCAGTTCAACTAGTTTTGCATCCAATTCTGCAGTTTTCATTTTTAGCGCAGCTTTAAGTCTTTCCTGTTCATCATTAAGGGCGGTTGCATCGCTACGACTGGTATCCATTCGGGTCACAAATGCTTCGTCCAAACCACGACGGGCAATCTGATTGGCATTAGCCTTCAGACCAGAAATCAGAACCTGCGCTTTGCTGATTTGCTCAGCATACGAAATATTACGCATAATTTCATTGGAATAATTGTAAACAAATAGAGGGACATTCTCACGCTTATACACCCCCTCCTTCTGGTGCATCAAGTCGTTTAGGTTTTCAATTTTTGGCAGTAATACTACCCGAAAATGGTTCGCAGAACCTGAATCATTATCTCCCCCTAACGGGGAAAGCTTGCTCAACATGAATAATTGTTTCCCCACGGTGGGGACGGCTTCCCCATTACGGGGACAAAACGCCCATTAACAATAAGATCTTCCCCATCATGGGGAAAGTCTGCTCAATCGCGGGGAGAACATCCCCTTGCAGGGGAAGATCTCCCCACGAAAATAATGAAAAAGTTGAAGTATCGAGATATGCTATATTTTAGTTGTCAAAGCATTACATCTCAATCGTATTTTTAAAGGGTTAAAGATATTGATTATTTTTATTGCCAACAACAGTTTAGTGAATTATTTTTGAAAATATTTCAGTTATATAAATACGGAGGTGTTTTACAAAAAAAATCCCCTCAAATCGAATAAATCGATTTGAGGGGATTTTGTATAATTTCTATCATGACAGGTCGAGACCTGTCCCTACGCTTACATTATTGCTTGTTCGAAATCGCGGAACAAATCCTCCACATCTTCCAGTCCTACCGAGATACGAATGGTTTTGTCGGATACGTTCATTTCTTTGCGCAGCTCGGGGGTAAATGTCCCGAAGATGGTGCTGGCAGGGTGAATGGCGAGGCTGACATTATCGAACAGGTTGGTGGCACGTTTTACCAGTTTCAACTTATTGAGGAACGTAAAGCAGGCTTCGCGCGACTCTAAATTGAAGGTAAACATAGCTCCGGGTTGTTTGCCAAACTGATTTTTGCTGAGCGTGTAGTATTTGTTATCGGGAAGTGCGGTATAGTTCACCGATTCCACCTTAGCGAGTGTTTGCAGACGTTGTACCAATTGCAGACAAGTGCCGGTGGCACGTTCGTAGCGCAAGGTCAATGTCTCCAACCCAAGGGTTTGCATATAGGCTGCTTGCGGTGTCATATAAGCACCGAGGTTACGGTGAATCTCCTTGCGAAGCTTAGCAGTGAATGCCGCCGGTCCGAACTCCTTGGCCATAGCGTGCAGCTTAGGTGCCGAAATCCAGTTGAAGTTGCCATAGTCCAGAATCAAACCACCCAAACTGGTAGCTCCACCCGAAATATATTTTGTGCTCGATACAATCTCGATGTTTACACCCCAGTTTTTGGCCTTGAAAGCCGAGAAAGGGATTATGGTAGTATCAGCTACCAACGGAACTCCCGCTTTTTTAGTTATTGCCGAGATAGCTTTCAGATCTACCACTTCCATTTGCGGATTGGTGATAATTTCCAAAAAGACAGCACAGGTATTAACATCTATATGTGCTTCTACTTCGTCGGGGTTCGTGAGGTCGCAAAAACGTGTTTCCACTCCAAATGCTGCCATAGTCGATGCGAAGAACGAATAGGTGTTACCAAACAAATGACGCGAAGTAACGATATTGCTACCGGTCTGCGCCAGCGTAAGAATAACATTGGAAATAGCTGCCATCCCCGAGTTCAGAGCCGTTACACTAAATGCACCCGTCATATTTTGCACACGGCTCTCGAAATACTGCACCGTGGGGTTGGTAATGCGTGAGTATGTATGTTCGGCCACCTTTCCCATAAACGCAGCTTCCATCATCTCGGCCGTTTCGAATTCGAAAGCAGCACATTGATAAACCGGCATGCTCAATGCACCATAGGCATCAGGCTTTGCGTAAGGGGTGTGGAGAATTTTTCCAGTAAATGAGAGTTCTTCGTTGTTCATCTTCTTATTATTTATCAGGAGCAAATACAGTAAACAGTGAACAGTTATCAGTAAGCGGTAAGCAAAAAGCAGTAAGGGGTAAGTAAATTGTATGGCTAATTTAAAAAAGAAGTAAGAAATAAGATGCAAGAAGTAAGTAATCTGTACGACTTCATATTTATTTTTTTCTAACTAACTGCCAAGTTCCTTACCAAACTATTTACTGATAACTGTTTACTGATGACTGAAAACTGCTATCTAAGTTTCGCTCCTAGTTTTGTTTCAAAATTGCCTTGCAATTTCTTCATTATCGGTTCTATTTGTCCGTCGGTAAGGGTTTTGGTTTCGTCTTGCAACACAAAACTTACAGCGTACGATTTTTTACCTTCTTCCAGGTTTTTGCCTTCGTAAACGTCGAACAGATTGACGCTTTTCAGCAGTTTACGTTCGGTATCGAAAGCTATTTTTTCTATTTCGGCAAAGGTCACACTCTTGTCAAGTAACAAAGCCAAGTCGCGTTTTACTTCGGGGAATTTCGCCAGTTCGGTATAACGCACTTTTTGGTCGCCAAGTTCAGCAAGGATAGCATTCCAGTTCAAATCGGCAAAATATACTTCGGCATCAATATCCATCATCTTGCGAATCTTTGTTGATACAATGCCATACACTGCCAATTGTTTTCCCGAACGGGTATAAACAGTCAATGCTTCGCTCAACAGGTCATTGCCATATTCGCCCACCACCAGTTTACGCATCGTGAAGCCCAAACGTGCAAATACGTTTTCGACAAATGCTTTCAATTCGTATATACTCGATTTTTCTTCGGCAGCTACCCACGATTGAGCACGCTTGTTGCCGGTAAGCCATAATCCAAGATGAAAATCTTCGGAATAGGCCGACAATGCTTCGCCTTCTTTTTTGTTTTCGGCATTGTAATAATAGCAATTACCAAATTCATAAAATTTCAAATCAGCATTCTTACGGTTGATATTGCGGGCAATATTTTCCAATCCTCCAAAAAGCATGGTTTGACGCATTACGTTCAAATCGGAACTTAGCGGATTAAGCATTTTCACCGAGTTAGCGGGAGGGTATGAAGTCAGGTCGGTATAATAACCACCTTTGGTAAGCGAGTTGTTCAACACCTCGTTGAAGCCCTGAGCAGTCAGTTGCTCTGAGATAAGGTGTTGTAATTTATAGCTATCCGGTTTAGTACCGAAGCTCAGGTTCGATTTCAGCGTATCGCCTATTTCTACATTATTATAACCATAAATACGCAAAATATCTTCAATCACATCCACGTCACGTTGCACATCCACACGATAAACAGGAACATGTAGCACATATCCTTGATCGTTTTGGCTCACAATTTTCATTTCGAGTGCCGCAAGAATGGTTTCGATATTCTCTTTACCAATTTCTTTTCCAATCAAGGTATTTATTTTGCGAAGTGAAAGTTCTACTACGAATGGTTTTACTTCCTCCAGATAAACATCTACTATTTCGCTGGAGATTTGTCCACCGGCCACTTCCTGAATCAACAAAGCACAACGTTTCAACACGTAAATGGTGTTGGTAGGATCGCAACCACGCTCGAAACGGAACGAAGCATCGGTATTCAACCCATGACGACGAGCTGTTTTACGAATCGTTACCGGATTGAAATATGCACTTTCCAAAAATACGTTTTTGGTCGTTTCGGTTACACCTGAGTCCAAACCACCGAAGACACCACCAATACACATTGCATTTTCAGCATTGCAAATCATCAGGTCAGCAGCATTCAATTTACGTTCAACACCATCAAGAGTAGTAAAAACAGTTCCTTCCGGCATGTTTTTTACACGCACCTCGTCCCCTTTTATTTTGTCGGCATCGAAAGCGTGAAGCGGTTGCCCCAATTCGTGCAACACGAAATTGGTAGCATCCACAATATTGTTGATAGGACGAAGTCCAATAATTTGCAGGTAATTTTTCAACCACTCCGGCGATTCGGTAACCGTAACACCCGAAATAGTCACACCCGAATAACGCGGACAAGCATCCGTATTCTCCACCACTACCGGAATGGTAAGGTTTGTATTTTGAACGGTAAAAGCATCCACCGAAGGGCGGGTGAGTTGTACCGATTTATCTTTCAAAGCAAAAAATGCAGCCAAATCGCGCGCCACACCAAAGTGCGAAGCAGCATCCACACGGTTGGGTGTAATGTCTACTTCCAATAAATAATCGCTTTTAATGCCGTAATAATCTTTGGCCAATGTTCCAACCTGTACATCGGCGGGCAAAACAATAATACCGTCGTGACTGGTACCGATACCGATTTCATCTTGTGCACAAAGCATTCCAAGTGATTCTACACCACGTATTTTTGATCGTTTAATGCTAAAACTTTCGTCGCCCGAGTAAAGTTTTGTTCCCACAGTTGCCACCACCACTTTTTGTCCGGCAGCCACGTTGGGTGCTCCGCATACAATTTGTAAAGGTTCACCGGCACCTACATTCACGGTAGTAACGTGTAAATGGTCGGAATTTTCGTGCGCTCCACAAGTAAGCACTTCGCCAATTACCAATCCTTCCAATCCGCCTTTTACAGTTTGAACTTCTTCTACTCCACCCACTTCTAAACCGATAGAAGTTAGCGCTTTCGACAATGCATCGGGGGTTACATCAATGTTAATGTACTGTTTTAGCCAATTATACGATATATTCATAACAATTCATAATTAATAATGCACAATTCATATTTTCAAAAGACAATCCAATTTTCAAAGCTTCAATATGCTATTTTAAATTGGAAGCTATTTTTTTTTGCAGGCACAAAGATACGATTTATTTTAGAGTTTCAGATTTGGAGAGCTTTAATTGAACGCATTTTTTCTTTCAAAAACCAGAATATGATCATAAAAAAAGTATAGTTTGTAACATAAACTATACTCTAAATTTCATCCCGTGCGTTTAGTTGTATTTTTCCTTTTAGTATTAGCAGTTTTTTTGTACTTTTGTGCATCTATCAAAAATTGGATTCATGAAACAAAATATTGTCAAGTCGGCCATGCACGGTGGCCTTATCTTAGGAGCGTTATTCTCGCTAAACTTTGTTCTTTCTGTTACAAAAATCACTGCTTTAGCACTGCTTACCTACGCAATTGCTGTTTTCATTGTAGTTATTATGTACAAGTTGTCCATTCGTTTTCGCGACAACGAGTGCGAGGGTTCAATTTCGTACGGAAAATCGTTGCTTTACATCCTGCTCACTTTCTTTTATGCCGCTTTAATTTCTACGGTTATAAAATTTGTTTACTTCCAGTTTATCAATACTGCGTTTTTGGAAAACATGTTTCAGGAAACGATGAAAACGATGCAGTTGATGAAATTTCCTATGAACGATGCAAGTGTATCGCAAGTGCAAAGCATGCTTAAACCGGCTACATTCTCAATGATATATGTAATTACAAACCTTATCATGGGTGCGATTGTAGGAGTAGTAATGGCTGCATTTGTAAAAAAAGAAAAAGACATTTTCAGTCAACAGTAATTATTCAGTCAACAGTGAACAGTTAGTAGTTAGCAGTAAAAAAAAAGAGTATGCTACTTGTAACTCGTAACTTGTAACTCGTAACTAAATTAAACATGGATATTTCGATAATAGTACCGCTTTACAACGAAGAAGAATCGTTGCCAAAACTCTTCGAATGGATAGAACGTGTGATGAATGAAAACAAATTCAGCTATGAAGTTGTGTTTGTAAACGACGGCAGCACCGATAAATCGTGGGAAGTGGTAGAATCGCTTCAAAAACAATCAGAAAACGTGCGTGGCATAAAGTTCCGTCATAATTACGGAAAATCGCCTGCCTTGTATTGCGGATTCCGCGCTGCAAAGGGTGACGTGGTAATTACGATGGATGCCGATTTGCAGGACAGTCCTGACGAGATTCCGGAATTATTCGAAATGGTCAAGAACCAAAATTACGACCTGGTTTCGGGCTGGAAGAAAAAACGCTACGATTCAAAACTTACCAAAAATATTCCTTCAAAACTATACAATGCCACTGCCCGTAAAGTGACCGGTTTGAAGCTGCACGACATGAACTGCGGACTGAAAGCCTATCGCAATGAAGTGGTAAAAAATATAGAAGTGTACGGTGAAATGCACCGTTACATCCCCTATTTAGCTAAAAATGCCGGATTTACCAGCATTGGTGAAAAAGTTGTGGAGCATCGTAAACGCGAGTTCGGTGAAACAAAATTCGGTTTAAGCCGTTTTGTAAATGGTTACCTGGATTTGATTTCACTTTGGTTTCTTTCTAAGTTCGGCAAAAAGCCAATGCATTTCTTTGGATTGTATGGTAGTGTAATGTTTTTACTCGGTTTTTTGGCGGTAATTGCCGTTGGAGCCAATAAACTGGTAGCCCTCATTGAACACGTAAAAGCTCCACTGGTAACCGACAGTCCTTATTTTTATCTGGCCATGTTGGCCATGATGCTGGGAACTCAGTTATTTCTGGCCGGATTTGTAGGCGAAATAGTTGCACGTAACTCTACAGAGCGCAACAATTATAAAATTGAAAAGGAAATTTAATTCAGTGAGCAATCATCAGTAAATAGTTATCAGAATAAAAGCAATGGAAATAATGGAAATTCTTAAATACATATTGCCGGCTTTGGTCGTTTTACTAACGGCATATTTGCTCATAGATAAACTGCTGCGCAATGAAGAAAAACGTCGTAATTATGAATTGCGCAAAGATGCTTCTGCTACCCTTACTCCTATCCGCCTAAGGGCCTATGAACGATTGATACTGGTATTAGAACGGACCATTCCCAGTACATTAATTGTAAGTGTGGCTAAACCGGGCATGACCAATCTGGAACTTCATACCCAGTTGCTGGCAAGCATACGTCAGGAATTTTCGCATAACCTATCGCAACAAATTTACGTCAGCGATGAGGTTTGGACTCACATACGCAGCGCGCAGGAAAGCTTGCTACGATTAGTAAACAGCACAGCTGCCGATTGTAAACCTAATGATTCTGCCTCTGTTTTGGCCGAGCTTATTATTCAAATATACAATTCCAGTGAAAATACACCTTCCGAATTAGCTATGGATAAATTGAAGAAAGAAGTAAGAATTCTTTTACAATAAATCAAGCTGGAATAGATAAAAAGAAAATGAAACACAACACCTGCTTACTCCTTATAGCCTTCACATTGTTTGGCATTTCGTGCACAAACGATCAAAGTTGCACCCAAGACCGAATTGCAAAAATGGGAGTTGGTTTTTATACGCACGCCTTAATTGATACCACCAAACAAATATACGCCACCAGAGCAATAAATCTGGATACCCTATCGGTGAGAGGACTGTCTGCAAACGGAACTTTAATTGATTCTATTTTATACAAATCAAAATCTATTCAAAAGATCTATTTGCCTTTAAATAAATTTGAAAGCAGTTCAAAATTCGTACTGACATTCAAAACGGCAAAAGATACGATTGAAGTACTGCATACGAATACCGATTATTATCTGTCATTGGAATGTGGCTGTATGAAAGTACACTCTATTGATACAGTTCTTACCACCACACATTTGGTCGATTCGATCAAAATTATTAATCACAAAGTCAACGCAACAAATGCAGACCACATACAAATATTTATTAATTAGTTTGCTGATTTGCTTTGCTGCTTCATCCATTCAAGCACAGGACAAACAAGACAAAAAGCCGGAAGTCAAAACACCAAAAGTAAAATGGTGGGATGGGATGACGCTGCAAGTTGATGCTGCATCAATTGCAAGTTCAACGCTTCTGTCGAAAGATGTATATTCGGTGGAAGCCGGAGCACAAATAAATCTTAAGAACAAATATTTACCTATCGTGGAACTTGGTTACGCCAGTGTAAACAAAACTTCGCTTGAAGATATCAGGTTTAAAACCAACGGCTTTTTTGGTCGCGTGGGAATGGATTTCAATTTAGTAAAAAAGAAAAAGGATGGTAAACTAAGTCCTAACTTATTTTTAATGGGTTTAAGACTGGGTATGACGAATGCAACCTACTCCATAAATAATATGGTTATTACCAATGATTATTGGGGAGGAAACCAAACACTTCCCGAAAGCAAACTAACCCCCACCAAAATTTGGTTCGAATTGGTCTTTGGTATTCGCGTAAAGGTGGTAGATAACATTTACATGGGCTGGTCGTTACGCAATAAGCATTTACTTACCACCGACAAAGTGGGAGACATGAGTCCGTGGTATATTCCCGGATATGGCAAGAATGCCAGCAGTAACTGGGGATTCAGCTATACGGTAGGGTACAAGTTCTAATCTCTACATATCAAAATAAAAAAAATAACCAACAAATATAAACAACAAAAACAACCAATTTAAAAAGTATGAATTCAACACAAATTTTAAACCGCGCCGCCGACAATATCCGTATTCTGGCAGCTTCAGCGGTAGAAAAAGCAAAATCGGGTCACCCGGGTGGTGCCATGGGTGGAGCTGATTTTATCAATGTACTTTATTCTGAATTTTTAGAGTACGATCCGAAAAATCCTGCTTGGGAAGGTCGCGACCGCATGTTCCTTGATCCGGGTCACATGTCACCAATGTTATATTCTGTGTTAGCTTGCACCGGAAAATATACAATGGAAGAATTGGCGCAATTCCGTCAATGGGATAGCCCAACTCCGGGACACCCTGAAGTAGACATCATGCGCGGTGTGGAAAACACATCAGGTCCTCTCGGACAAGGTCATACTTACGCTGTAGGTGCTGCCATTGCTGCAAAATTTTTGAAAGCACGCTTTGGTGAAGTAATGAGCCAAACAATTTACACTTTTATTTCTGATGGGGGAGTACAGGAAGAAATATCACAAGGTGCAGGTCGTATTGCCGGCCACTTAGGATTGAACAACCTGATTATGTTCTATGATTCGAATGACATTCAACTTTCAACTGAAACCAAATCAGTAACCAGCGAAAACGTAGCTCAAAAATACCTGGCTTGGGGTTGGAAAGTAATTGAAATCAACGGAAACGATGCAGAACAAATTCGCAAAGCATTAATCGAAGCCAAAGCAGAAACAGCTCGTCCTACACTTATTATTGGTAAAACAATTATGGGTAAAGGTGCTATGAAAGCTGATGGTTCAAGCTTTGAACGTCAATGTGCTACTCACGGTATGCCTTTGGGCGAATGTGGTGCTTCATATGCTGATAGTATCAAAAACTTAGGTGGAAATCCTGAAAATCCATTTGTTATTTTCGAAGAAACTAAAGCATTGTATGCAAAACGTGCTGAAGAATTGGCTGCTATTGTAGCTACCAAACAAGCTGCAAAAGCTGCATGGGTAAAAGAAAACCCTGAATTGGCTGAGAAATTGGCATTCTTCTTCACAGGAAAAACGAACATGAACTGGGATGCTGTGGTTCAAAAACCTGGTCAAGCAACACGTGCTGCTTCGGCAACCGTATTGGGCGAGTTGGCAAAACAAGTTGAAAACATGGTCGTGTCAAGTGCCGATTTATCAAACTCTGATAAAACTGACGGTTTCTTGAAAAATACAAAAGCTTTCACAAAAGATGATTTCTCAGGTGCATTTTTACAAGCCGGGGTAAGTGAGTTGACGATGGCTGCTATCTGTATCGGTATGAGCTTGCACGGTGGTGTAATTGCTGCCTGTGCTACTTTCTTTGTTTTCTCTGACTATATGAAACCAGCAGTACGTATGGCTGCTTTGATGGAACAACCGGTGAAATTTATCTGGACACACGACGCTTTCCGCGTAGGTGAAGATGGCCCAACTCACGAGCCGGTAGAACAAGAAGCACAAATTCGTTTGATGGAAAAATTGAAAAACCACAAGGGTCATAACTCTATGTTGGTTCTTCGTCCTGCTGATGTTGAAGAATGTACAGTAGCTTGGAGAATGGCTATGGAAAATACAACTACTCCAACAGGTTTAATCCTTTCCCGTCAAAATATTGCTGACCTTCCTGCAGTTGCAAGCCGCAAAGCTGAAGCTGAACAAGCTCAAAAAGGAGGTTATGTAGTAGAGTGCGACGGTAATCCTGATGTTATCTTAGTAGCTTCGGGTTCTGAAGTTTCTACATTATTCGAAGGTGCTAAATTACTTCGTGCCGATGGTGTAAAAATTCGTTTGGTATCGGTTCCTTCTGAAGGACTTTTCCGCAACCAATCAGCAGAATACCAGGAAAGCGTATTGCCACGCAATGCTAAAATCTTTGGTCTTACAGCAGGTCTTCCGGTAAACCTACTTGGTTTAGTGGGTACTAACGGTAAAATCTGGGGATTAGAATCATTTGGATTCTCTGCGCCTTACACAGTACTTGACGAGAAACTTGGTTTCAATGGCAAGAACGTTTATGAGCAAGTGAAAAAAATGCTTTAGAAAATAGAAGTAAGAGGTAAGAAGTAAGAGGCAAGTAAATTGTTTGCCTATTTATTTCTTACCTCTTTTCTGTTATTTTTTCTAATACTTACCTCTTGCTTTCTTACCCCTTACCTCTCTAAAAAATGGATATTCTCTCAATTATCATTATTGGCATTGGTTTAGCCATGGATTGTTTTGCTGTTTCGGTGAGCAAAGGAATTTGTGCCAAGAAATATTTCTTCTGGCTCACGTTTCGTATGGCTATATTGTTTGGACTTTTCCAGGCTATTATGCCATTAATTGGTTACACGCTGGGTGCCAGCTTTGCCAAGCAAATGATGAGTTTCGATCATTGGTTGGCTTTCGGGCTACTCACTCTCATTGGTGGAAAAATGGTTTATGAGGGACTTCAACCACAAGATCCTGATTGTAGTAAGGTTAACAATCCCTTCAAATGGGCTTCACTCCTATCCCTTGCACTAGCAACCAGCATCGACGCACTGGCAACCGGCATCGTATTTGTCCCTTATCCGAGTATTATCTGGATGGCTATTGCGATTATTGGGCTTGCCAGTTTTCTTCTCACTTTCGTTGGAATGTATATTGGTGTCCATTTTGGAAAGCGATTTCATATTAAAGTTGAAGCAATTGGTGGAATTATACTCATTAGCATTGGCTTGAAAATATTGTTTGAACACCTCTTTTACAGTTAACAGTAAACAGCTTCTCGTATAACTGCATAAAACTACAGACATCATACTAAAAACTACTTACTAACATCACATGAATTTTAAAAAACTACTCCCAATAATTTTTATTGCGTTTTCAACTCTTGCAATTGCGCAAGAAACCACAAAATTTAAAGTATACGGTTTTGTGTCCAACGATTTCTTTTACAACTCCCGCCAAAATGTAGAAATGGTAGATGGAGTTATTCAGTTATTTCCAAAACCAATTGATCAGACCGCTACCGGTATTGATAAAAATGCCGTTGCTCAAGCCGAAATGATTAGTGTAGATACACGTCTTGGAATTGATTTAACTAGCGCCCCGATTCTTGGTGCTAAATCCAGCGGAAAAATCGAAGCTGACTTTGCCGGATTTGGAACATCTTACTATGTTTTCCGCATTCGTCAGGCATTCATGAAACTAAACTGGGAAAAAACAGAATTATTGGTAGGCCAAACCTGGCATCCATTATTTGGAAGTGTTGTTCCAACCGCTTTCTCTGCCAATGCAGGAGGCCCATTCCAACCATTTAACCGCAGTCCGCAAGTTCGCATTAAAGAAACGCTTAGCAAAACGCTTTCATTAACGGCTGCTGCTTTGTACGAAATGCAATATGCTTCTCAAGGACCAATCACTACTCTTGCACCAACTGGAATAAGTCCATCATTTATGAAAAATGCCATTGCTCCTGATCTTTTCGTCGGATTGGAAAACAAAACAAAACACTGGACATTGGGTATTGGTGCTGACTTAAAAACTTTAAAGCCCGAACCGCTTAATAAAGCAACAATAACCTCATTGAGTGCCGGAGCTTATGCTCAATATGTGAATGGAAAATTACAACTCAAAGGAAAAACAACATATGGCGAGAATTTAAGTGACCAACTTATGTTAGGTGGTTACGGAGTTAGTAAGTATGCTACCGACATGACCACCGTTCTTTCGTACACCAACTACAAAAATATGAGCTCTTGGATTAATGCAGTTTATGGAACTAAACTGCAAGTTGGATTACTGCTAGGAATGTCGAATAACTTAGGAACGACTGAAGATTTAGCGCTCAATTCAAAAAACAGATTCGTCAGCTATGGTTATGGATTTTACAACAGTTCTGACTTAAACCCAAACATAAAAACTACTGACGTAGATTATAACAACCAACAAATTCTTGACCGTTTATACCGTGTAGCTCCACAAGTAAGCTATAATATTTCAAACTTTAAATTCGGATTGGAATTTGATTATACAAAAGCATCATATGGCACGATACAACACGACGGAAGTGCTAAAAACACTTACAGCGTTAGCAACAATCGTGTTTTAGCTTCTATTATGTATATTTTCTAGAACAATAAACTAAAGAGCTGAGGAAGTTGAATATGATTTATTTTCTCAGCTCTTTATTACATTGAACTATCCTTCTTCCCTTTTTGTTTAAAAGGGAACCTACACAATATAGGTTTATAAGCATCAACTAAATTATATAACAGCTGGCTTGTAAATAAATTCTTGCAATTACTCTTTCGAATATGATTAAAGGTTCCTTCTTCATTCTGCTCTTTTACTTCCTTGGCCAAATGGTAAGTCTTCTCATTCACGGTTTTATACCCGGGAGTGTAATCGGCATGATACTCCTTTTCCTTGCCCTTTTCTTTAAAATAGTCGACCCTGAAAATGTTAGAAGCACGGCTACTGTTATAACAAAGAACATGGCCGTCTTTTTTATACCGGCTGGTGTAGGACTCATGGTGTATGCCCAGTTACTATCCCAATCACTATTTACTATTTTAGCTGCAATTGCAGTGAGCACGGTGCTTACCATTGTCACTGTAGCTCTTATTCAAGAAAACTTCGAAAAACGAAAAACAAAAGGAGACACAAAATAATGAATACTATACTTGAACAAATTAAACCGTTTATTTGCACTGAAGTTTTTCTACTCATGTTTTCCATGGGAACTTTCTTGTTTGGGGTATTTCTTTATAAGAAAACGAATATTACTCTATTACAGCCATTGCTCATTTCGATGCTGATTATTATCCCATTTTTAAAACTAACAGGCATTGATTATGCTACTTTTAGTCAGAACACAAGGATATTAAACTTTATGCTTGGACCAAGTGTGGTGGCACTGGGATATGTGCTTTACGAGCAAATAGAACAGATCAGAGGCAATGTAGTTTCTATTCTAACATCGGTCTTTGTGGGAAGTGTGGTAGGTATTGTTAGTGTTGTCCTAATTGCGAAAGCTATGGGAGCTGACAGATTACTAATGGCCTCGCTAGCTCCAAAATCAGTAACTACACCTATAGCTCTTAGCCTATCCGAAAAAGACGGAGGCGTACCGGCACTCACTGCAGCGTTTGTAGTTATTTGCGGTTTAATTGGAGGGCTCGCGGGACCCGTTATTCTTCGTCGCTTAGGAATAAAAAGTAAAATTGCCAAAGGCTTGGCCATGGGGTCTTCCTCTCACGCACTAGGCACTGCACGCGCCATGGAAATGGGTGCGGTTGAAGGCGCTATCAGTGGATTAGCGATCGGTATTATGGGAATCATGACCGCTTTATTAATTCCTTTTGCCGAATGGCTATTTTAAAAACATGTAGACATCCGACAAAAGTTTCTCTTTTCAATAAAACAACAAACACACCGGTGACCCAATGTTCAATCGCTTTCCGGTATCGGATAGCATTCCGGTGGTTGTATTGCGTTTAAAAACAACAATAGTATCGGTAAACTGATGCGCAACCAAAACATATTGTCCATCCGGAGTTATGGCGAAATTACGAGGTCCATCTCCGCCGGTAGAAACTTGTTGTTTAAACGTCAATTTGCCATCCTGTCCCACAGCAAAGCAAGTTATATCATTAGCCGTTCCACGATTGGTTGCATAAAGAAACTTGCCATCAGGCGAAAAATGAATATCAGCTCCTCGATTTACAATTCCATCTTTTACAGCCACGGTTGCTTCCTGTAATAATTTCAATCTGCCGTTGTTTATTTTCAACACCGAGAGAGTTCCGTCAATTTCCTGCAACACATACATTAGCTTTCCATCTTTGCTCAAAGCTGTATGTCGCGGTCCGCTACCCAGTTTTAGGGTAATACTATCAAACGGCACTAAAACATTGGATGAAGCGTCGCTATTGTATTTGTACACCGTAACTTTATCTGTTCCTAAATCATTCGCCAGCAAAAACTTTTTATCCGGAGTCAGCAAAACCTGATGCACATGCGGCTCACCTTGTCGTTCGGCATTTATACTTTTCCCAACATGTTGAATTACTTGTTGAACATTCGTCAATGAACCATCAGTCTTTCGTCCAAATACAGAAAGACTTCCCCCACCATAGTTGGCGGTAAAAACGTGGTTATTTGTCACGGAAACAAAGCAGGGACCATCACTTTTAGTCAACGATGAATTGATCAGAGTCAGCTTAGCCGTTTTTTCATCAAAAGAAAAAGCACAGGCTGCGCTACCATCTGCGCTTTCGCTCACCGAGTAAACAAACTTTTTGTCGGGAGTAAGTGCAAGAAAGCTGGGGTTCGAGACACCCGTTGTAACCGATTGTTGAGTAAAAACTCCGTTCGCTACATCGACCTTATAAGAATAAATTCCCTGACTTTTGCCGGGAGCAGTGTAAGTACCTATCAACAAACGATAATTACCTGTTTGAGCAAAAGTGACTGATATAAATGTTGAAATGAAGATGGTAATAACTGTTTTTTTCATTTTATAATGATTGAGTATAGAATTGATGTCAGAAATGGCTTCAAAAGTACGTATTTTTGTAGAATAAATAAAGGCAAAAAACAAAGTTGGAGGAAAATGCGTTATCAGGATATATTTAAGTTCAACCACAAAACATAAAAAAAATGTCAGACAAACACATAATCAGAACCGAATGGAAAGGCGATTTAGCTTTCGAAGCGGACGTGAACGGTCATAAAGTAATGATGGATGCACCTGTGGAAGGTGGTGGACATAATTTAGGTGCAGGACCAAAAAAATTAATGCTGGTAGCGCTGAGTGGTTGCACCGGCATGGATGTAGTTTCTATCCTCAAAAAAATGCGCGTAGATATTGAAAAATGCGACATAGAAGTGCAAGGCGATGTTACCGACGATAATCCAAAACAATACTTCAAAATGCATGTTATCTATGAATTTACAGGCAAGGACCTTCCTCTGGACAAACTCGAAAAGGCAGTAAAAATGTCTGAAGAAAGCTATTGCGGTGTTGAGGCATTGTATCGCAAGGCAATTGAAGTAACATCCGAAATTAGAATTATTGAATCATAATTTAAAATGGAGATAAAATATATTTTTGACAACAATCAACGGTGGGTTCAAGAAAAGATAAAGACGGATAAAGATTATTTCAAGAAACTATCTTTAGGTCAAAACCCTCATATCCTATACATTGGTTGTTCCGACAGTCGTGTCAGTACCGAAGAATTGATGGGGGCTCAACCCGGAGAAGTTTTTGTTCACCGAAACATTGGCAATATGGTACCAAACACTGACATGAGTGCCATGTCGGTGATTAATTACGCAGTTACACAGCTTAAAGTGCAACACATTGTTGTCTGCGGACATTATTACTGCAACGGCGTAAAGGCTGCCATGCAGTCGGCCGACCTTGGTATTTTGAATCCCTGGCTTCGGAACATTCGCGATGTTTACAGGCTTCACAAAGAAGAGCTTAACAGCATCACCGACGAAGAAGAAAAATACAAGCGATTGGTAGAACTTAATGTGCAAGAACAGTGTGTGAATGTAATTAAAACTTCCGATGTTCAGAAAGCAATTAAAGAAAGACAACTTACTGTACACGGCTGGGTTTTCGATGTACACAGCGGTACACTTATCGATTTGGAAATTGATTTCGAAAACATATTGGAAAACATCATGGAGATCTATAAAATCATATAATATAAGCAGTTACAAGCTACGAGTCTGTTTATCTGAATATCTTTTTGAAAAAACACATCATCAAATATTCTGAATTACTTATCTTCTATTCTTTTTAAACCCCTGACAGAAAGCGAGAATTCTTAATGATTTCTCGCTTTCTACATTCAAATGAATAGCGAACTTGTAATTTAAGAGTAAGGTTGGGACATTTGCAACTACGTCAAAAGCCACAATTTGTGTAGAAAGGTTTAAATATGAATAATGATTAGTTGGCACAAATAAAAAGACGTAGATTTGTTGTAACCAAGTATTAACCAACCAATAATCAATTTAAATAGAACCTATTATGAAACTTATTATAATATCAAACCGACTTCCGCTAAAAGCTTCGAAACTGGATAGTGGTGAATTTGAATTTTCGCGTAGCGAAGGTGGATTAACAACAGGTCTGGATTCATTGGAGATGGATGTGGAAAAACATTGGGTGGGCTGGCCAGGTGCCTTTGCAGAAACAGATGAAGAAAAAGAAGAGATTGCTGAACATTTGGACACTTTCAAATTTCACCCCGTTTTTCTAAATGCCGAACATATTCAGAATTACTACGAAGGATATAGTAATAACACCCTTTGGCCCTTGTGTCATTATTTTTATGCATTTGTAGAGTACGAAAAGAAGTACTGGGAAGCCTACAAGGAAGTCAACGAAATGTTTTGTCAGGCTGCGATTCCTTTTATCGAACCGGGTGACATTGTGTGGGTACAAGATTATCAGCTAATGCTACTTCCTCAATTATTGCGCAAAGCAATTCCGGGAATCAGTATCGGCTATTTTCATCATATTCCTTTTCCATCATACGAACTATTCCGTGTATTACCCGAAAGAGACGAGCTGCTTAACGGTTTATTGGGAGCTGATTTGATTGGATTTCATACCTATGATTACATGAGGCACTTTGTGAGTGCCGGAGAAAGAGTCCTGGACCTGCATTTCAAGTTGGATCAGGTGTCACTCGACAACCGAATTGCTTTTGTGGATGCATTCCCTATGGGCATCAACTATAAACTGTATTACGATACTGCCATTTTACCACAGGTCCAGCAAAAAGCACTGGAACTAAAAAATAGCTTTGGCTCTCATAAATTAATTCTTTCGGTGGACAGACTGGATTACAGTAAAGGAATTATACATCGTCTGAAAGGTTTTGCACTATTTCTGGAAAAGCACCCCGAATACAAAGAGAAAGTATCGATGGCTATGATCATTGTTCCTTCCCGCGATAAGGTAGACCGATATGCCGATCTAAAAACCAAAATTGACGAAACAATCGGGCACATAAACGGCATGTATTCCACTATCAACTGGACTCCGGTTTATTATTTCTATCACAGTTTTGATTTTGAAGAACTGGTGGCTATGTATCACATTGCTGATATAGCACTAGTAACACCACTTCGCGATGGAATGAACCTGGTAGCGAAAGAGTATGTTGCTGCAAAAAGAGATAATCCGGGAGTCCTGATTTTGAGCGAAATGGCCGGTGCAGCTATCGAACTGACCGACGCGATTATTGTCAACCCAAACGATGTTGAAGAAATTGAGCATGCTATTCTTGAAGCAATCGAAATGTCGGAAGAAGAACAGTTGAAAAGGCTAAAGGCGATGCAAAAAATTGTTGCAAAACACACCGTCGACAAATGGGCAGGAGATTTTGTAGCTGAATTACTAGCCATCAAACAAATAAACGATGATCTAAATACAGAACGCCTCGACGAAAAAACATTCAAAAAAATTCACAAGGATTATCATTCGGCCAAGAAAAGATTATTTATTTTAGACTATGATGGAACGTTGGCAGCCTTCAAAAGTCGACCGGAAGAAGCGACCCCTACAAAAGAATTAATGGGAATATTGGAGAAACTATCGGCGAACAAAAAAAATAAAGTAGTGATTAGCAGTGGAAGGGATCAAAGCACCTTAGAGAATTGGTTTAAAAAATTGCCGATTACACTTGCTGCAGAGCATGGAGCATCATACAAAGAAGACGGAGTTTGGCATAAAAATCTACCGCTAAATCAACCGTGGGATGACGAAATTATCAATATACTTCAATCATTTGTAGACCGGACCCCTCGTTCGAGAATGGAAACAAAAGATACTTCGCTGGTGTGGCATTTTCGGAATGTAGATGGTTGGTTGGCATCGTTGCGCGAGCAACAATTATTGATTGCACTCATTGCACCTTGCGCCAGACAAAATTTGCAGATATTACGGGGGAATAAGGTGGTGGAAATAAAATCGCCTTATCACAACAAAGGCTCTGAAGTTAGGAGGATATTGAAAAACAACAGCTTTGATTTTATTTTGGCAATAGGTGATGATACTACCGACGAAGATACGTTCCGCGAATTACCCAGCGAAGCCTATACCATAAAAATTGGTGCGATCTCTGAAATAGCCCGCTACAATTTACGATCTCAAACAAGCACCTTACCTTTCCTGAAACGGTTGGATGATGATATTATCAAAAAAAAATAAACTGTCGTTGTCTGAATATGACACAGTATCTAAGCAAAAAAGAGGACATTCCATAGGTTTGTCCTCTTTCTTCTGTTAACTATAAATTAGGGTTTTATAAACCTTGAAACTTCCTCTGCATCAGAAAAGAGTCTGGCTGTATTAATTAAGGCTAAGTGCGAATAGGCTTGTGGGAAATTTCCTAATTGGCTTTTGGTCTCAAAATCGAGGTCTTCGCTAAATAAACCAAGGTTATTGGAATACGTAATCATTTCGTTGAACATCACTCGTGCTTCTTCCTGACGATCAATCATAAACAATGCCCGAATCATCCAAAAAGTACAAATAGTGAATGCAGATGTAGGCACTCCAAAATCATCCGCACTGTTATAACGATACATTAAGCCGTTATATCTCAATGAGCTATAAACAGCCTCAACCGTCTTGCGGTAACGTTCATCCTCGGGAGTTATAAAACCATAGGCCTCCATCAATAGCAAAGAGGAGTCCAGTTCGGTATTTTCATATGTTTGCGAAAAACTTTGAATTTCTTCTTTCCATCCTTTTGCTAACACATCCTCTTTAATGGTTGTTGCCACCTCCTGCCATTTAATGGCCAGGTTATCTTTATAAAGCAATTTAGCAATACTTACTGCCCTATCCATGGCCACCCAACACATAATCTTAGAAAACACAAAATGCTTTTCGTCACCACGTATTTCCCAAATACTTTTATCCGGTTTTTCCCAGTCGTCCATCACAGTTTTCACCATATTTTTCACCACTTCAAACATATCTTCAATTTCGTCCAATGTGCCGGAAAAATAACGATAATACTGATAAATAACGTCCATCAAATAACCAAACGAATCATTTTGTTTTTGATGATAGGCATCGTTTCCAACCCGTACCGGTTGAGAGTTTTTATAACCACTTAAATGAGTCAGTTCTATTTCAGTCAAGATTCGTTCACCACGAATGCCATACATAATCTGGAAAGTGTCGGATTTGGTCTTCAGAATATTCTTAATAAAATTCATAAACCGCTTGGCAGTTCCCTGATGACCTACTAATAACAACGTTTCGATGGACATGGATGCATCCCGCAACCAGCAAAACCGATAATCCCAGTTTCTTGTTTCACCAATAGACTCGGGCATGCTCGTAGTAAGAGCAGCTAACACTGCTCCAGAGCGTTGATACGACATCAATTTCAGAACTAATATGCTTCTTTCAATTATATCGTTATAAAGAGTGTATTTCTTTGATCGGTTAGACCAGTTCATCCAATAGACTCTGGTTCGCTGAAACTCCAGTTCCACACGATTCTGATCAATTTTGATTAGTTTCTGATTACAGGACAACAATAGAAATTCATTGTGAATCAATATAAATTCTTCGCTGTTTAAAATCTTTTCGAAATTTAGTCCCGAATATAAATAAATAGTATCCTGTTCATTTCGCGAAGAAGCTGTTTTCACAAAATCTGGTCCTGTCCGATGGATTACTTCATCACGCGCATAATTTAATATGGGTCGATATTCGACCCGAAAGCGGGGGGTTCCGTGTTTCAATCGGATAAGCCTATAAATTTCGGGAGGCTGAAAATATTCATTTTGCTGGTCGATACGATAAAGTGGCATAAAATCAATCACCTCAAAACCACCTTCTATGGAATTAAAAGTGGTTGATAATATATTGGTATGCTCAACGTATTTCTGCGAAACAGTATAATGACTATCTACCACAAAGGCAAAACAACCACCTTTATCTTCATCTAATAATTTTGCAAAAACAGAAGGAGAATCAAAATCGGGTAAGCAAAACCAGTCAATGCTTCCTCTATCGGAAATCAATGCTGCAGAACGACAATTGCCCACAGCACCATATTTAAAATGCTCCATAGCTATAGTTTCAAATTTTAAATTCTATTTTCCTATCAAGAAAAAAACAAATCTAATCATTTTTCACTAACAAAGAGATTTTTGTGCCCAACTTATAACAAAGCTATATCTTCATTCGCGAAATCAGCTCGGCATATACTTGTTCGTATGTTGGTGTAGCGATAGTATGCTTTTTAGCCAACTGAATAACAGCACCTGTCAAACCATGTACTTCAGTATTCTTTCCTGCCTTAAAATCGCTGTGCATCGAAGCAGTCGTTTCGAAAGGCAGTTTCTCCAACTGATGAATCACTTTATCAATAACGGTATGTTCTATTTCGGCACCTTCGGCATTGGCCACCAACAGTAATTCTTCCAACACACTTACCAATATGGCTTTGCGCACTTCATCGGTCAACAAAGCTCCAAAACTTACATCGAAATACGAAGTGAGCGATGCAGTTGACGAAATAAAGAAGAACTTCGTCCAGATAACGTGCATTATTTTCTCATAAAATGTAGCATCAATTCCGGCCTCTTTCAACAATGTTTCAAAACTAATCAAACGTTCAGTAGTTTGTTTCAATTCGTAGCCGAAATTAAAACGGTGCACACCGCCCGAACTTTCCACTACGCCCGGCTTATTCAATCGTGCCACAATATAGCAACAGCCTTGCCACACTTCTATTCCCGGCAACAGCGTACGAATACGGTCGGAATTATCAATGCCATTCAATAGTGGCAGAATGACCGTAGTTGAGCCAACAATAGGCTTTATTTGTGCCACTGTCGCATCCAAATCATAACTCTTAGGAGTCATAATAATATAATCAGCTGTGCCAATTTCGGTCACATCGTCAGTTGCAAGCGTCGGATATACCTGAAAAGTTCCTTTTTCGGTTATCAGGGTCAATCCGTTTTCCTGTACTTTTCGGAGATGAGCACCACGCGCCACAAAATATATTTCGATATCCGGATGATCAGCATATTGTTTCGCCAACATTCCGCCATAATATCCTCCTACTCCACCGAGTCCTACAATTACAATCTTTGTCTTCATAACTTTTTATCCTTAAAAAACAGACTACAAAGGTAGCCATAAAACAACAAAACTCTCAAAAAATCCGGAAGAACCTTTGAGAGTTTTGTAGTCTGTTATGTTATTTTAATCCTCAACGTCGGGTTCAAAAAACACCCATTGCACTTCCGGGAACGCTTTTTTGAGTTCCTTTTCGCAGACATTTATATTTTTTATCACTTGCTCAATGGATTCGGTCTTTGCCATTTTTGCTTTTACAGCCACCATTATTTGTGCACCCAGCTGCAATGTAATCAGATTGAATATACTTTCTATTTCGGGTCTTGCTTCCAGAAATATTTTTACTTCCAAACGAACAGCCTCATCAGCACTCTGACCAATTAACAAGCCTTTTACCTTAGCTGCAACGAAAATAGAAACAAAAACAAGCAACACGCCAATCCCGATACTACCAATGGAATCGTAAACCGGATTGCCCGTTACATAGGCCAGAATAACCGAAACAAGTGCAAAGAGCAATCCAAACAGGGCCGCCACATCTTCACCAAAAACAACTACCAACTCGCTTTGGCGTGTATTTTTTATCCATTCCCAAAGGCTTTGTTTTTTCTTGATTTTGTTTACCTGAGTGATACAGCCCCAAAGCGAAGCTCCTTCGAGCACCATACTCACCGACAATACAACAATGGCAATAAGCGGATTTTTTACTTCTTCGGTAGAGCCTAGTTTATGAATACCTTCGTAGATGGAAAACAAACCTCCCATACTGAACAGCATAAGTGCGACAATAAATGACCAGAAATAAATAGCTTTACCGTATCCCAGCGGATGTTCATAGTCGGGCTGCTTCTTAGCTGCTCTAAGTCCCAGAAACAATAATCCCTGATTACCGCAATCGGCAAAGGAGTGAATAGATTCGGCAAGCATAGCGCCCGAACCGGTTATAACAGCCGCCACTGTCTTGGTAATAGCAATACCAAAATTGGCAGATAAGGCAAAAATGATAGATTTTACGGATGCGTTTTGATGTGACATACTGCTTAATTAAATTTCAACACTAAATTGATAATTTCAGGCTTTATTAACCTCTTCCTGAATAAGTTTTTCGATAGCCAACAACTTATCAAACGAAACCGAATTGAGTGTTCGCGATAGATCTAGCACCTTTTCGTTACGAATTAATGAAGCCAAATGATGGTTGGTGGTGTCACCGTCGTTTTTATCGGGTGTCCATTCAAGCAAATCGTTGGGTGTACACTGAAATGCATTACAAAGGCGCTCCACATCACCCAAATTAAACCTGCGATACCTATTTCGAGCCACACCTGTAGCAAAATTATCAGAAAATCCCCTATTCATAAGGTAAGTTGTGGGAGTTGTAATACCTTTTGCCTTGAATAACCGGGTGAAATTGAATTCTAACATAACCAATATGATTTAATAATTGATAAATTCTCTAAAACCAACGAATAATAAACAGCAAATATATAGATAATTCGTGTATTTATTCAATAATATCGTATATTTTAGTAAAAATATACGATATCTCTAAACAGACACAGTATATTAAAGCATAATATTCTTATATATAACTTCATTAATCGAATATTCTAGAATAATTATAGTGTATTCAAATAAAATAGTCGTGCATTTAAGTGTTATTATCTTGTATTCATTGCTATTTATCGTTTATTCAGTTATAAATTTGCAGATTTAGTCAATAACTTCTCATTGACAAAAGCAGCAATAAAGAGGGATGACCGAAGTTCCAACTCTGTTTCTTTCAATAACGGAGTTGGAACTCCGTTATCCCGTAATGAAAAACGGACTCACCTCAGTTGAGGCAAGTCCGTTTTATTTTATCTATATAATCCGACAAACGGCATGAAGCCGTTGAACGGATTAGTCTTCCAATAGAATTTCCATGATAGTACAAGCTGCTTTAGCAACCGGGCTACCTGGTCCAAAGATAGCTGCAACACCGGCTTTGTAAAGGAAATCGTAATCTTGCGCTGGAATAACTCCACCGGCAATTACTACGATATCTTCGCGACCCATTGCTTTCAATTCGGCAATAACCTGAGGTATCAATGTTTTGTGACCAGCTGCCAACGAAGAAATACCCATGATATGTACATCGTTTTCTACAGCTTGTTTTGCTGCTTCGGCAGGAGTTTGGAACAATGGTCCCATGTCAACGTCGAAACCACAGTCGGCATAACCGGTAGCAACAACTTTTGCACCACGGTCGTGACCATCCTGACCCATTTTGGCGATCATGATACGAGGTTGACGACCTTCTTTCTTGGCAAATTTCTCAGTAAGCTCGCAAGCTCTTTGGAAAGTTGCATCATTTTTAGTTTCTGATGAATACACGCCTGAAATAGTTCTAATGGTTGCTTTATAACGACCTGCAATAGCTTCGCAGGCATCAGATATTTCACCTAATGAAGCACGAACACGAGCAGCTTCAACGGCTAGTTCCAGTAAGTTACCGTTGCCTGTTTTGGCACATTCGGTAATAGCAGCTAATGCTTTTTGAACATCAGCTTCGTTACGGTTAGCACGTAATTGTTTCAAACGTTCAATTTGCTGAATACGTACTGCAGTATTATCTACTTCCAAAATATCAATTGGAGCTTCTTTTTCCAAACGGTATTCGTTCACACCAATAATTTTTTGTGAACCTGAGTCGATACGTGCTTGTGTGCGAGCTGACGCTTCTTCGATACGCATTTTTGGAATACCTGTTTCGATAGCCGCAGCCATACCACCCAGTTTTTCAACTTCTTCGATCAACGCCCATGCTTTTTCAGCAATCTCGTTGGTCAAAGTTTCTACGTAGTAAGAACCTGCCCATGGATCTACTTCCTTGGTAATATTCGTTTCTTGTTGGATATAGATTTGAGTGTTACGGGCAATACGAGCCGAAAACTCGGTTGGTAAAGCGATAGCTTCGTCCAATGCATTGGTGTGAAGCGATTGAGTGTGACCCAATGCAGCAGCCATAGCTTCGATACAAGTACGACCAACGTTGTTGAATGGATCTTGCTCAGTTAACGACCAACCTGAAGTTTGCGAGTGTGTACGCAACGCCAATGATTTTGGGTTTTTAGGGTTGAATTGTTTTACGATTTTTGCCCACAACATACGTGCAGCACGCATTTTGGCAATTTCCATAAAGTGATTCATACCGATAGCCCAGAAGAATGACAAACGTGGAGCGAACGAGTCGATATCCATACCTGCATTTACTCCGGCACGTAAGTACTCAAGTCCATCAGCCAATGTGTAAGCCAACTCGATATCGGCAGTTGCACCGGCTTCCTGCATGTGGTAACCAGAGATAGAGATAGAGTTGAACTTAGGCATTTTTTGAGAAGTAAACTCAAAAATATCAGCAATAATTTTCATCGAGAATTTTGGTGGGTAAATATAGGTATTACGAACCATAAATTCTTTCAAAATATCATTTTGGATCGTTCCGGCCATTTCTTCCAGTTTTGCACCTTGCTCTAAACCTGCATTGATATAAAATGCAAGGAT
>Ga0302321_100000173_pt1 | contig 58127 bp, 41 predicted proteins | sample Fen_T0_1_FD_202505 | JGI IMG/M metagenome (GOLD analysis project Ga0302321, IMG submission 202505) | Peat permafrost microbial communities from Stordalen Mire near Abisko, Sweden - Fen_T0_1 | ecosystem: Environmental > Terrestrial > Soil > Wetlands > Permafrost | place: Sweden: Abisko... | reverse complement strand
TGATGAAGAGCAATCCCGCAACGACCAGCGTGACCTGAGGGTAGTGAAGCGATGTGCGGACGGGGTTCACTGGCCGCCTCCGATGATCTTGGCCGGGGAGCCCTCGCGCACGTTCTGCTGGCCGGCAACCACCACCTGCTCGCTGCCGGTGAGGCCGCTGAGGATCTCGATTTCGTTCGCGACAGGCAGGCCTACCTCGACCCGCCGCGCATAGACCCGCCGCGCCGCAGGCTCATAGACGAAGACCTGCGTCACGCCGCGCGCATCGCGGACAATGGCCTCTGCCGGCACGGTGATTGCATTCATTTGCCTGGAGCCAAAGACCCGCGCCTGGCTCACCATCCCCGCGCGCAACAGATGCTCGGGATTCTGAACGGCGATTTTGACTGTGTAGGTGCGCGAGGCGGGATCGGCCGCGACGCCGACGGCTTCTACCTTGCCATCAAAGCTGCGGCCATCGAGCGAGGGAATGGTGACATTGGCTCGCGCGCCCTGCTCCACCTTGCCGATCTCAGACTCGGGAATGGCGACGCGCACTTTGACCGGGTTCAGGTCGAGTACGCCGATCACGGGCAATCCCGCCGCCACCGTGTCGCCTACGTCAATGCGCCGCATGCCGACAAATCCCGTAATCGGCGCACGCAACTGGCAATCCGCCAGCCGCTTGCCGGCTTCGCGCATCTGCGCGGCTGCCGCACGGGACTGGCCGCCGGCCGAATCCTTCTCTTCGATGCGGGTTCCCTGGCGGGCCATGTCAAATCGCTGCTGCGCCGCCTTGTAGCCGGCCTCGATCTTTTCAAAATCGTTGGCCGCCAGGCTCTTGCGGTCGTAAAGCAGCTTCATGCGCGTGTACTCGCTCTGCCAGCGCTCGAAGTCGATGCGCGACTCTTCGAGCTCCTGGCTGCGCAGCCCGGCCTGAGCCTTGTTTGAGACTGCCCGCGCCGCATCGGCCTGCCCCGCCGCTGCCTCATAGGCGTTTCGGTAGTCGGCGGAGTCAAGCTCTGCCAGCACCTGGCCCTTGGTCACGGCCTGACCCTCTTCGACATTGACTCGCGCCACGCGTCCTGCGATCTGGAAGGCGCTTTGGGCGGTGACATTGGCCTCGACCGCCCCGCTGGCCGCCACCGAGACCGGCTGCTGAACATGATTGGGTTGGCGCAGACGGACCGGAACAGGCTGGTCAGCGGCCAGCGGCTTCTTCGGTCCGCAGCCGGCCAGAGGTAGCAAGGCCAGCAGGCAGAGGGCTAAGGCGCGGCGAGGCATAAAGCCCTGCTGCTTCAGAAATTGAGGTTCATGGATTGCCGGAGAGGTCGAACAGGTCATTTGCGTCTCGTTCATAGGTTCTTTCTTCCTTGACAAGAATAGAATGACACGTCATTCTATTCTTGACAAGAGGTACACTAAACCAAGGTCATGGCCTACCGAAAAACTCCCGCCACCGAGGCCCGCCGCGAGGCACGCCGCCGGACTCTTCTTGAGGCCGCTACCAGGCTTTTCGGCAGCTCTGGCTATCACGCGACCACGGTTCCCATGATTGTTGCCGAGGCGGGCAGCTCTGTGGGGAGCTTTTATGCTCACTTCCGTAATAAGGAAGATGTTTTCGCGGCGGTACTTGAGGTCCTCGGCGAAAGGGTCTTCGAGATCGTTCATCTGGCCAAGGGTTGCCATCCCGATCCGATTTCTGCAATTCCCATGGCGGTCGAGTCGCTCTTTCTTTTTCTTGCCGAGAATCCGGGCGATGCGCGCATTCTGATTGTCGAGTCCTCAGGGCTGAGCCCGCGGCTGGAGCAGATTGGGCGCGCGATCCTTCGCCGGCAAGCCGAGCAGGTTCGCATCTCGCTCGAACAGGGCGCAGACGCGATCTCCGTACCCAATCCTGCGATCGCGGCGCAGTGCCTGGTGGGCGCGGTCTTCGAGTCGCTCACCAGTTGGCTAGAGGAGAGCCCGGAGCAACGCGCCCCCGCCGCCGATGTGGCCCGCGCCGTGGCAGACTACAATTTGCGGGCTCTGCGGTGCTAGTCGATGCCTTCATATCAGATTTGAGATTTTCGTGTGGCGGAAATCCTGGCCTGATGGCCTGCAAGTGGAAGTCGCATCCTGGGTAGTCGCCTCCGGTTTGCCGACGATCCAACCAGCATGATGCACGTGGATTATGTTCTTCGCGAAATACTGAGGCGAGATCCAGGAACAAGTTCTTCCCCATTCAAGGCAAGGCCACATCCCTCGGTGCGCGGGAACAAACGGGTACTCGTCAGTGTCTAATCAAGACATGAGCCTCCGACGGTGTATTGGGATCGTTTTGCGCCGGGTAGTAGTAGCAACTCTGATGCTTGTGGTTGTGGCCTTGGTCTTTGTGCAGAGCCAGCAGTGGCTGCTGCGCTGGCGCGCCGAGCGCCTGCTCAACGACATCCGCCAGATTCAGATGGGCAAGAGCACCTGGGTCGAGGCGCAGCGTCTGATGGATCGTTGGGGTGAGTGGGGCCACTATGAAGGTTCTTGCACAACCGAGCGGTGCAGCTACCAAGTGGTACTACAAGACGTTTTTCGGGCCCACCCAACCTTCTACGTATCGGGTGATGAGGTAAATCAGCAGACTCAGGAACGGCATTTTTGGCGATGGCTCCATAAGCCATACATGATGCTCGGTGGCCGGTTCACCTCTGTTTACGCACGAATCGAGATCAAGAACGGGATTATTTGGACCAAATCTTTCGACTTATCAATCGATTTGTTCCCAAATCATCCGCTCCAATATGTCAGCGAAGGCGATGCTTTTGTGGCGACAGCAGATGGAGAAACTCGATTCGATACTCATCGAATGACTTTGCTCGGTAGTCACCCTGAGTACATGATCGAGGCTTTGGGGACCTGTTCGGGCTGCCGCTTTATTGAAACGAGTTTTACCCCGTTCGCAGATTCCCAGATCGTACAACAGTTACTTGACTTCAACCTCAACTGCATAACGAGATGGCGCGAATGCGAAGAACCTGGAGACATCATGCCCTCCGCGTGGCGGCTTTATTCACAAGAGAAATCCGCGCATCAAGCTAATAACGAAAGCAGAGACACATGTAACCTGCCGCTTGAGTTTGCCGCAAGGGATTCCTGGTATGTTGCTACTGCAAAAGTGCTCAAAACACGCAAAACAAATGAGGGACGCTGGTCAAGACAAATTGTGAGTTTGGGACCTGTGACGAGCATGAAGAAGGGTAAATACAACGGCCCACAGATTCCCTTAGGAGAATTTGTTCCATTTCCGCCGGAGTACTATTCCAATCAAGAGGATTTGGGCAATCTTAGGCCAGGAGATCCACTTATCCTGCTCTTAGGTAAGGGGTTCGACGAATCGGATGTCGTTTCTCACGGACCCGACCGCTGCGGTTTCTTCAAATACTCCCAAGAAAATCTCGACGCGGTACAGAAAGGAATCGGAAGAGACGCGCTTTCCGATCGCCCGTAATCCAAGCATCTATCTGCGCGAGGGCGCCAACTGGGCAAAGGCGAAGCCGCGACGACTAACGGAGGTATTGCGGACGAGTCACCGATTATCCGGAAGTAGTCTTTTCTTGCCTTACCGCACATCGATGAAGCCATGCTTCCTCCGAAATTTTCGAATCGGAACTATGACACGAGCGTACTCACAGAGAGGTCTCTGCATTGCGGGTCGTCAACGTGCCTGCCGTACACTGGATGCGTGGTTTTTGTGCAGGTGTGCGTGATGCACAGGGCGCGGTTCGTGGAGGGTGGGACGTGAAAAGGATCGGCATCCTGTTTGGCGTGGAGAACAGCTTCCCCAGCGCTCTGGTGGAGCAGATCAACTCGCGCAACATCGACAACATCCGGGCCGAGTTTGTTCTCACTGGAGCAGTCCAGCTCGACAAGACGCCGCGCTATGCCGTGATCGTGGACCGCATCTCCCACGCCATTCCTTTCTATCGCGCCTGGCTGAAGCACGCCATGCTGCAGGGAACGGCGGTGATCAACAATCCCTTCTGGGCTTCGGCCGACGACAAGTTTTTCAACTACGCGCTGGCCAGGCGGCTCGGCGTGGCTGTGCCGCCGACCGTCATCCTGCCCCACAAGCAGCTGCCCGACGGTGCAACCGACCGCTCGATGCGCAACCTGGAGTTTCCGCTCGACTGGGAGACGGTCTTTGCTTATGTGGGCGAGGACGGCTTCTTGAAGCCCATCGACGGCGGAGGCTGGCGGGACGTGCATCCGGTTCGCAGCCGCGAAGAGTTTTTCCGCGCCTACGATCTGTCACGCGACCTGTGCATGGTCTACCAGAAGGCGATCGATTTTACTGAGTACTTCCGCTGCTATGTGGTGGGGCAGAAGAAAGTCCGCATCATGGCCTACGACCCGCGCCGGCCGCACGCCGAGCGCTATGTGGAGGGTGCGCCCGCCGCCTCAAGATCACTGTTGAAGCGCATGAGGCAGGACGCGCTCAAGCTCTGCCGCGCACTGGGCTATGACTTCAATACGGTCGAGTTTGCCGTCGCGGGCGGCGTGGCCTACGCCATCGACTTCATGAATCCCGTGCCGGACGCCGATCTGCACTCGGTAGGCCAGGCCAACTTCGACTGGATCGTCAAAGAGGTTGCGGAACTGGCGATTGCCAGGGCGAAGCTTGCGCCGAGAGCCCATGAACTGCGAGGGGCGGCGTTTCTGGGCGGCGGGGGGACGCCGGCGAGGACCGCAAAGAAGAGAGGGAAGCCGGCAGAGATCCAACAAGAGGATGAATGACGCTCTTCCGGTGTCGGCTTCAAGCCGGCAATTTCGATGCTGAATGAGAAAGAACACAGAAAAACTGCAATTTACTGAAACGGAAATCAGAAATCTCACACTATTCTGCAAGTCATTCATAAAAATGGGTTGGAGTCTCTTGAGGACCCATCCATCTGCAATACATTTTGTATGAAAGACTTATGCTTTTCACGTAGGATGCATGCGGTTGCTGACTTGATGTTCAAGCCAGCGTAAGCGCAGTTACGTTACTTCCTTGGAAACTTTGGTTCCATGAGCTTGCGTAAAAAGTCCGGTAGACTAGGTATGGCCCACTCTGGGTTCGGGGTGCCGTTCATGGATGCTTCGAAATCCGCGTTACCGCATGATTCTGCGCGCTCTCGTTCGGAGTTTGAGCGCCAGGAAGTCCGTTGCGCCGTGCGTTTTCCTATCGCGCTGCCCGTAGTCTTATCCACCGGCAAGGGTGAAATTGCAGCCCTCACAACCAATGTCTCCGCCAGCGGTGTGGTTTTTGAGCTGGAAAGTCATGTTCCGGCAGGGCTGGAGATCCGTTTTTCCATGCGCATGCCGGGTACGGTGCTAGGTACTCCGCATGACGTTCTGGTCAACTGTCAAGGCCGTGTGGTACGCTGCTCCAAGAACCAAGGTAACTATCAGGCTGCCGCAACCATTGACGAATATCAATTCGCTGAACAATGACAGCCGGAAATTGCCATGAGATAGAAATTCATGGCCTGGCAAGAAGATTTATGGATTCCGTGGAAGATTCTGCTGAGATTGAGATTAACGACGCTTCGGTCAAGCCGGGGACTATCCGTGTCATCCTCGCGGATTCGCAGGCGATCTATCGCGTAGGTATTCGCAAGGTCTTTGCCATCGAAGACGATCTTCGCGTGGTGGCGCAGGCCGACTCGCTTGATAACCTGCGTGCCGCCATCGAACGCTACCCCACCGATGTTGTTCTGATGGAAGGCAGCCTGCTGGCCGGAACGGCTCACGCCATCCCCGAACTGCTGCGCACCTCTCCCGACGTGAAGCTGATTGTGCAGACTGTGGCGGCGGACGAGAACCAGACCGTCGAGCTTTACCGGCGCGGCGTACGCGGCATCGTCTCCCGCTCGATTTCGCCCGACCTGCTGGTCCGGTGCGTCCGGCGGATCGCTGCCGGCGAAACCTGGATCGACAATCAATCGGTGAGCTGGGTTATCGAGGCTTACCGCGCCCAGGCCGCAGCCCTTGTCAATCCGCGCACGCAGCCCAAGCTCTCGCCCAAAGAGATGGCAATCATTACCTGCATTACCCAGGGCAAGCGCAACAAAGAGATCGCCTTCCAGTTGGGGACCACCGAACAGGTGATCAAGAATTATCTGCGGAAGATCTACGACAAGCTGGGCGTCAGCGACCGGCTTGAGCTCGCTCTTTATTGCCTGCATAACAAGATTATTCAGAACGATTCCGATGAAGTTTCAGTCGCTCAAAAGCTGATGAGCCAGTAGCCGGGGCGGGCTTTCCGCCTCCATCCTGAAATCTTGACTGCATGGTGCCTGGGGCACTCCTGCGCTATTGCGGCGTGGACGGCGGGTCGTTGCTGTTGCGGAGCTGCTCGAGCAGGCGAATCAACTCCGCCAGTTCCGCCTTGTTCAGGCCTCCCAGCAACTCAGCCGGAGTTGCCAGGATCATTGGGTCCATCTGCTTGAGCAGTGCAAGGCCCGACTCCGAGATCTCAGTACACACCGAACGCCTGTCGTGCGCATCGCGCCGCTGGCGGATGAGCTTGAGGGCCTTGAGCCGCGCCAGCAGGCGCGTGATGTCCGGCTCGGCGGTGATCATGCGGCTGCGGATGGCGGCGCAGGTCAGCCCCTTGGGATGAGCCCCGCGCAAAATTCTGAGCACGTTGTATTGCGTCGAGGTCACGCCCCAGTCGCGGGTTTTGAGGTGAAAGGCGCGATTAAGGTAGTCTGAGGTGCGAAACAGGTTGAGCAGAGCCTCTTCCTCAAGGCTTGCAAAGGGGCGTTCCTGCACGATTTCCAGTTTCAATCCTGCCATGGGCGGTCTTCCAAAAATATCAAACATGTCGCAGTGAGAGCTGTTGCCAGAAGGATACTAGGTCTCTGACCGTTTGTTCTCGTACCTGCACCGTGCCCCATCCATTCGCTTTTTTCTAGCGAATGGGTGGGAAACCGGGAACCAGAAGCTGCGAAATCATGCGGTCAGAGACCTGGAGGTCGTCCGTATCCTTCTGGCGGCGTTGATCGTGGGCCGGCGATCCGGACCGATTACGGCTTGACTTCCTGCTTGACGATCTCCAGCTCGATGGTCAGTTTTACATCGTCGCCCACCAGTGCCGAGGCGAATCCGGTTCCGATGCCGTAGGCTGTCCGGTTGATGGTTGTGGTGGCTGAAAAACCTGAGTGGGGCTTGTGGTCCATGCCGTTTTCGACCGGGGTGGCGGGGCCCTCAACATCCAGCACAATGGGCTTGGTGACGCCGTGCAGGGTGAAGTTGCCACTGACCGTGAGCTTGCTGCCGTTCTTCACCACGCTGGTGCTGGTGAAGGTAGCAGTGGGGAACTTGGCCACATCAAAGAACGCGTCGGTCTTGAGGTGGGAGTCGCGGGGTGACTCGCCGGTGTCGACGGTGCTGACGTCGATGGTGGCTGTCACGGTGGACTTGGTGACGTCGGCTTCGTTGTAGACAAGGGTGGCTACCACTTTGCCGAAACGTCCATGGACGTTAGAGACGCCGCCGTGCCTGACGCTGAATTCGACGACGCTGTGGGCCGGGTCGGCGGTCCATGTGGAGTACTGCGCCACGGCGAGGGGAGCCGCCAGCGCCAAGATACCAGTCAGAAGAGCCAAACGCTTCATCATAAAAAAGTTCCTTTCATTGCCGGGCCGTTGGGCCGCTGTTCGGGGTGGGGAAGAGGCGAACGAAACCGCCTGCTGTGCGCGGGACCGGGGCGAGACTCGCGGTGCCGCTGAATCCTTTGATGCTGTTAAGATGCTCTGCGAATCTGTTCGTTGCAACAAATATTATTCAATCTCAACCCGATTTGCTTTTTTCGGATTGCTTGTCCTGTTATGCTCCCGTTTATGTCTGTGTTCAACGACTTTCGCCGTCTGACACGCTCTCAGCGGCATACCTTCCTGGCCGCATTTCTGGGCTGGACGATGGATTCACTCGATTTTTTCCTGCTGGTCTTCTGCGCCAAGGCCATTGCAGCGGAGTTTCACAGCGAGCCCTCGGCGGTGATGGGCGCGATCTTTTTGACGCAGGCATTCAGGCCGGTGGGGGCAATTGTCTTTGGGATGCTGGCCGATCGATATGGACGGCGGCCGGTGCTGATGGTGAACATTCTCAGCTTTTCAGTGATTGAGCTGGCCTGCGGCTTTGCACCTACGCTGGGAACGCTCTTGGTGCTGCGCGCGCTCTTTGGCTTTGCCATGGGCGGCGAGTGGGGTGTCGGTGCGGCGCTGACGTTTGAGACGCTGCCCGCCGAGGGCCGCGGCGTCTTCTCTGGGATACTGCAGGAAGGCTACGCGATGGGCTCGATCTTGGCCGCGGGCGCCTTTGCGCTGTTTTTCCATGCGATTGGCTGGCGGGGGCTGTTCATCGTGGGCGCCATGCCTGCGCTGCTGGTCTTTTATGTGCAGTCGCGGGTCGAGGAGTCGCCGGTCTGGCTGGAAGGGAAGAAGAACCGGCAGGGAAGATCGGCAGGAGATGCACGGCGCGCCAAGGCTGGTGAGTTTGCGAATCTGATGGCCTTTCTGCCGACGTTTCTCTTTCTGGTGCTGCTGATGACCGCATTCACGAGCTTCTCGCACGGCACGCAGGACGTGTATCCGACCTTCCTTGCGACGCAAGCCCACCTCTCACCGCAGACGGTGGGGCTGATTGGAGTTCTTTACGGAATTGGCTCGATTGGCGGCGGATTTGTCTTTGGGGCGTTGTCTGAAAAGTGGGGCCGTAAGAGGGCGATCGTGGCCGCAGCTCTGCTGGCGATTCCGGTGATTCCGCTCTATGCCTATGGGCACTCGGCGTTTTCGCTGGGCGTGGGGGCGGTGCTGATGCAGTTCATGGTCCAGGGGGCGTGGGGCGTAGTGCCGGCCTATCTGACGGAGTTGTCGCCGGCTCCGGTGCGGGCTACGGCTCCGGGGCTGGCCTACCAGTTGGGCGCGCTGATCACTTCATGGAACGGCAAGGCGCAGGCACTGGCCGCTGAGAAGACGGGCAACTATCCGCTGGTGCTGGCGGTTACGGTGATCGTGGTGGCGCTGGCGCTGGCCGGGCTGGCGATGCTGGGGCGCGAGGCCAAGGGGCGGGAGATGACGGCGGCGTGAGGCTGAGAAAAGCCAGGGCATAGCCGCAACTCCCCAAAAACCTCCTGGACAAATGCCCACCCCGCATCCTTTTTGCCCAGTTTTTTGCAAAAAAACCTATTCGTCTAAGAAGAACCTTTTGCGCACGTTTTCTTCAACTTCTCTAGCCCCTCCGGCCGAGAAATGAGCTGCGGAGATTTGCCTTTTTGGGAGGAAGGACAGATGGATCGTAGGGACGCCATCTGCCGTCTCGTTCTACTTCGGCCGGATCAGCTCAATGAGGTCTCTGGTGCGGGACCAGGTGTTGCCGGCCATGCGGCCTACGGCGTCGAGGGCGGCGGGGTCGATGCGGAAATTCTCAAAAAGATCTTCGCGGAGATGGAAACGGAGGATTTCTCCAAGGACGATGACGCCGCTGCGGGCCTCGTGGCCGGTGTAGATGACTTGAAGGAGCTTGCACTCCATCTGGGCAGGGGATTCGGCGACGCGGGGCGGGCGGACAGCTTCGCTGGGGATGGGCGTAAGGCCGGAGAGCGCGAATTCGTCGACGCCAAAAGCGACCTCGGCCGACGTGGCGTTGGCAGCATCGGCGATGGCTTCGTTGACCAGATTGATGACGAATTCACCGGTCTCTTCGACGTTGCGCAGGGTGTCTTTGCGCTCGGCGGACTCGGCTTCTCCCGGCGCTGCCGGAGCGACGGGGCGCAGGGCAGGGCAGAAGAGGACCGTGGGTGGCACGGCTCCCACTCCGGAGAAAAAGCTGAACGGTGCGAGATTGGCCACGCCTTCGCGGCTCATCGTCGAGACCAAGGCAACCGGGCGCGGCACGATGAGCCCGGTCATCAGCTTGTAGATCTCAATCGGCTGGCGGTCGGCGGGGTTGAAAGTGAGCATCGAAGATTGGGGAGTACGGGCTGCGTCCATAGTGATAGCCTAGAACATTCCCCTACCCTGTGCGTGTGGGGCGGGGGCGTGGTTTCCCACCCGGCGTGTGACCGTTGTGGTGCAAACGGGGGAAATTCTCACGACCGTAACATTTCCGATGCACAATGATGGATGGAGAGGTCTGTCATGCCGCGTATTCATTTTCAAATCCAACTCGCCGAGCTCAAGGACAAGCTGCTGGCCATGGCGGCGCTGTCGCAGCAGGCGGTCGAGTCCGCGGTAGATGCCTATCTGCAGCGGGACAAAGGGCTGTGCAAGTACGTTAAGCAGAACGAGGCGGCGATCGATACGGCGCAGCGGGAGCTGGACGAGATGGCCTATGACCTGCTGGCCAAAGAGCAGCCGATGGCCATCGATCTGCGTTTTATTTTGGCGGTAATCAAGATCAACGGCGATCTGGAGCGGGTGGGCGACCAGGCGATGGGGATTGCCCGGCGCACCAAAGAGGCGCTGAAACGGGACGAGGTCGATCTGCCGGTGGACTTTGCGGCGATGGGCGAGTTTGCCGGGCGGATGATCCGGTCGGCGCTCCATGCGCTGCTGGAGGGCGACGCGCAACTGGCGGAATCGGTGCGCGAGATGGACGACGAGATCGACCGCATGAACCGCAGAGCCCACGCCGACCTGCTTGCCCTGATCCAGGAAAAACCGCAGTTTACGCAGCAGGCAGTGAGTGCGATTCTGGTGGCGAAGCACCTGGAGCGGATTGCAGATCACGCCTCGAATATCGCTACGGACGTGATTTTCTGGGTTCGCGGGGCCGATGTGCGGCACCAGCTTAGCATGTCGATGGATTGATAAAGACAGGGACTAGGGACTAGGGAATAGGGAGCGGCTGACTGGCGGTTGCAGTTAAACTGCGGTGTTTGAGTCGGCGCCTAGAGTAGAGCCTGGAACTCATCGAGCGGGAGTGGACGGCTGAAGAGGTATCCCTGGAAGTTGTGACAGCCGAGGCCGGCGAGGAAGCCTCTCTGCTCTTCGGTTTCGACGCCTTCGGCAACCACCGACAGTCCCATGGCACGGCCGAGCGACAGGATGGTCTGCGCAATGGCGCCGCTGGTGATGTCGACCAGGATGTCGCGCACGAAGGCGCGGTCGATCTTGAGCTGGTCGAGGGGAAGGCGCTTGAGGTAGGCCAGTGAGGAGTAGCCGGTTCCAAAGTCGTCCAAGGCGAAGCTCAAGCCATGGGATTTAAGTTCGGTCATCTTGGCGATGACATCCTCGAAGTTCTCCACCAGCATGCTCTCAGTGAGTTCGAGTTTGAGGCACTTGGGGTTGGCCCCGGTGCGGGCGAGAGTTGCCAGCACTTGTTCGACGAACTCCTGCTTGCGGAATTGCAGGGCACTGATATTGACTGAAACGGTGAGATGGGCTGCTTCTGGCCGTTTGGCCCATGCCGCGATTTGCTTGCAGGCGGTTTCGAGCACCCAATCTCCCAGGGGAAGAATCAAGTGCGACTCCTCGGCGAGGGGGATGAACTCACCGGGCTGCACGATGCCGCGTTGAGGATGATTCCAGCGGATGAGGGCTTCGGCGCCGGCCAGGCGGCCGCGCTCGATCTGGGGTTGGTAGTAAAGCAGGAACTGATTTGACTTGATGGCCTGGCGGAGTCCGTCCTCGAGCGAGGCGCGGGCGTTGACGGCAGCCTGCAGGGCGGGAGCGAAGAAGCGCAGCGTCTTGCGGCCGGCGGTCTTGGCCATGTGTAGGGCAATATCGGCTTGTTGCAGGATGTCTTCGGCGGTTTTTTTCTGCTCGCCAAAGACGGTAATGCCCATGCTGGATGCTGAGAGGCACTCGCGGCCGTCGAGCGAAAATGGCTGGCAAATGGAGGCCAGGATCTTTTCGCCGGCGTCTTTGGCCTCTGCGGCGGCTTCTTCAGGGACGTGGCTTAGATCGTCGAGGATCACGACGAACTCGTCGCCGCCGAGACGGCCGACGGTGTCGGCGTCGTGCGCACAGGCAGTGGTGCGCCGCGCAACCTCCTGAAGGAGCAGATCGCCGGTGCGATGGCCGAGCGTGTCATTGATTGTTTTGAGGTTGTCGACATCGATCAGCAGGAGGGCTTTCAACCGGCCGTTTGCGGGGGTGTCGGTCAGTGTCTGGCCCAGTCGTTCGAAGAGGAGACGGCGGTTGGGCAGACCGGTGAGCGGGTCGTACAGGGCGAGACTCTGGATGGTGCTCTCCGCAGCTTTGACGCTGGAGATATCCCGGATCACCGTAACGAGGCAGGGAATGGCTCCAATCTCGATGATGGCGGCTGAGATCAGCACGGAGAATTTTTCTCCGCATTTTTTGACGAACTCGCTCTGAAAATCACGGACGGTTGAATTTGAGCGCAATATCTCGACAAACTCCGCTCGCGCCTCAGGATGGGCCCAGATGCCGAGCTCGGTCGAGGTTCTACCTATGATCTCGTCGTGTTCGAGCCCGATCAGATCGAGGAATGCCTTGTTGACATCAATGAATTCCCCGTCATTGAGGTGAGTCAGCGCGATGCAGTCGAGACTGGTATGGAAGACGGTTCTGTAGCGTTCTTCGCTGGTCCGCAGGGCATCGTTGGCCGAGGCCAGGCGCTCTTCGGCAGCTTTGACCTCGGAGATCTCTCGTGCGAAGGTCAGCCGGCATGGCTCGCCATCAATTTCAATCTGGGATGCCGACAACCGAATCCAGTAGATCTCTCCATTCTTTCTTTTTGATCGAATCTCCACGTCGCGAACCGATTCGCCGCGCTTGAGGGCATCGATCATCTGCGCCCGGTCAGAGTCATCCACCCAGATGCCAAGCTGCTGTGATGTGCGCCCGATCACCTCATCGCGTTGAAATCCAGCAATGTCTAGAAAGGCCTGATTCATGTCGAGGATCGCTCCATCGCGCATGCGAGAGATCTGGACGGAGTCGGGACAGGTTTGAAACACGGTTCGGTAGCGCTCTTCGCTGAGCCGCAGCGCAGCGGCAGCGGCGGCAAGGCGTGCCTCGGCGGCTTTGGCTTCGGTGATGTCGCGGGTGACGGAGAGGACGCAGGGAAGGCCGTTGAGCTCGATCACAGAGGCCGACATCAACCCCCAGAGCAGGGTGCCGTTCTTCCTTCGGAACTGAGCCTCCAGGTTGCGGACGACCGAATTCCTGCGCAGTTCTTCGACTAGTTTTCGACGATCGCGAGGGTCCGCCCAGATGTCGAGTTCGAGCGATGAGTGCCCAATCAACTCGTGGCGTTTGTATCCGATGAGTTCGACGAACGCTCGGTTGACCTCGATATACGCTCCATCGTCGAGTCGATTGATATTGACGCAATCGAGGCTGGTCTGGAATGCCACCCGGTAGCGTTCTTCGCTATCGCGGAGTTGAATTTCCGCCTGTTTGTGATCGGTGATGTCTTTGATGATGCCGCGCATCTTACGGGGTTTTCCCTGGGCATCGAAGTCGAGCCGGCCCATTCCGTGCACCCAGTGTTCTGATCCGTCGGTCTGGCGCAGGATGCGGTATTCCCTGTCGAAGGGCTTTGCCTTGCCGAGGACTTCCTCTGTTAAATAGGCGGTCATCTGCTTGCGGTCATCGGGGTGAACCAGGACAGTCCATCCAGCTACATCGCGGACATATTCCTTACCGATCCCGAAGAACTCATTCAAGCCATCGGAACTAGTCCATGTGCCGGTTGGAATGTCGAGGACATAGCTGCCAAGTGCGCCAACGAGTTCTGTCTCTCTGAGAGTGTTGAGGCCCTCCTGGTGGTCCAACTCGGCCTGCTTGCGTTCAGTGATGTCGATGACGAAGCCTTCGTAGTGGCGCAACTGTCCGTTGGCCTGGCATACTCGGCGGGCATTCACCGAGACCTGAATGAGCGTTTTGTCTTTGCGCTTGAACTGGCACTCGAAACCCAGGACGGCTCCGTGCTCCTCGACTTGCCGCAGGCACAAGGCGCGTTGGTCCCGATCAGCCCATACATCTTGACCGAGATTACGAACCTTGGAAAGAAACTCGGCCCGCGATTCGTAGCCAAGCATCTTTGCCATCGCCGGATTGACAGCGAGAGGCTCACCTGCCGGCGAGGTTTGAAACATGCCTTCGAGTGCATTGTCGAAGATGTCCCGGTACTTCCTTTCAGCCTCTCGGAGGGCAAGCTCCGCCGCCTTTTGCGTGGTGATGTCTTTGCCGAAGACGGAAGCGCCCGTCAGCTTGCCATCGACGAAGATAGGGTTCAAAGCCAGATCCAGGGTTCGACCGTCGTCGAGTGGAAATTCGACCCTAAACGAGCCTTTTGTGCGGGCACGCTCAAAGAGCGAACGGATGAGGATTGCCTGCTCGGGCGGAAGCATGTCGCTAGGGACCATGCCAACCGTGGGCTGGATGCCAAATGTCGCTTCGAAATGATGACAGAACGCGCCGTTGAAGGTCACCAGGCGGTCTTCGAGGTCAACCGACGAAATGAGGGCGTCTGTGCTTTCGATCAAGGCCGAGAGGTTGGCTTCTGCTTGAATTTGCATTTCGACCTTTATCGGCTCCGGGGCATGTTCATGTCGTTCTGGCTGAAACGCGCAGCTTGAGAATGCAGTCTTGAACTATATCGGCTATTTCTTCAAAATGGTAAAAAGTTGGTATTCTCCTTCCATTTCTATACACCAAAAATCGAGAGTTGTAGAGGTATTATTTTCCTCATAGTTAAATATATGGAAAGATAAGCCTGAAGCCAGAATCGGTCCGTCTTGCGATAGGGTGGTTCTAGAAAGTCTTTAGTTGCTTGAATTTAGGCCGCACAGCCCCTGCGCCCGGTTGGTCGCGGGGCGCGGGAGGCTGTTGGGTGCAGCGGTTGGCCGGCGGACTCGATATGAGTTATTGGGTTACTTCGAAGAGGAACCAGGCGCGGCGCTCGGCCTCATCGATCCAGACCTCGATCAGGCTGGTGGTGGCGTAGTCGCCGGCCTTGCTGATGACTTCGTGGGCAGCTCGCAGGCTCTCGACGAGGGTTTTGTTGTCGCTGTGGAGTTCTTTGAGCATCTCGATGGGGCCGACGAACTCGTCGTCGCTATCCTGGATGCGCTGGAGGCGGGCGATGTGGCCGATGGAGCGGATGGTTGTGCCGCCGATCTTGCGAACGCGTTCGGCGATGGCGTCAGTGATGTCGAAGATCTGGGTGGCCTGCTCGTCGAGCAACAGATGAAAGTCGCGGAAGTGCGGTCCGCTCATGTGCCAGTGAAAGTTCTTTGTTTTGAGATAAAGGGCGAAGGTGTCGGCCAGCAGGGCATTGAGGACGCTGGAGAGATTCTTGACGGCTTCGGGGGAGAATCCGTCGGGCGTTTGCAGGCGTGTTGTTTTCGATTCTTTTTCGCGGGTATGGTTGGGCATGTAACCTCCTTGGGCAGGGAGCAGGGCAGGGAGGATCGGAGGGAAGTCCCTGACTGCGCGCCCCGCGCAACAGATAGGATGCGGACGTGTGGCGAAGGGTTCTTGTTGATTGGGCCGAGAATGAGGCGCCCGGAAAGGTGTGTTGATTCAACTGCGGCGAGTGAGCCTCCGCTGCGCGGAGTTGGCGAGTTGGCAGCTTGGCAGATGAGATCAGAAGAGTGGACGGGAAAAAGTTGGGCGCCGGCCTCGATGAGAGCGGCGCCCGGAGTCAGTCCTGAATCCGACTCGAAGAAAAATTAAGAGCCCAGCGGATGGCTGGCGTAGTGAAGCAGTACGGCGACGGCGCAACTGGTCAGGCGGGTTGCGGCCGAGTCGGCGCGGCTGGTGAGGATGGTGGGAACGCGGGCGCCGAGGACGATGCCGGCCAACTGCGCGCCGCCGAGGTATTCGAGCTGCTTGGCGAGCATGTTGCCGCTCTCGAGATCGGGGACGACGAGGATGTCGGCCAGGCCGGTGACGGGCGAGACCAGTCCCTTGATCTTGGCTGCCTTGACGCTGACGGCGGTGTCGAAGGCCAGGGGGCCGTCGAGGATGCCGCCGGTGATCTGGCCGCGGTCGGCCATCTTGCAGAGGGCGGCGGCGTCGATTGTCGACTTGATCTTGGTGCTGACGGTCTCGACGGCCGAGAGCAGGGCAACCTTGGGCTTGGGGATGCCGAGGGCATGAGCCAGGTCGATGGCGTTCTGCACGATGTGAATCTTGTCTTCAAGCTCGGGCTCGATATTGATGGCCGCGTCTGTGATCAGCAGGGTGCGCGCATAGGCCGGCGTGTCCATGACGAAGACGTGGCTGATGCGGCGGTTGGTGCGCAGGCCGGTGTCGGCCTTCATGGCCACCTTCATCAGCTCGTCGGTGTGCAGGCTGCCCTTCATCATGGCCTGGGCGTTGCCGCTGCGGCACATGGCCACGCCGAGCTCGGCGGCCTTACGCTCGGTATCGGCCTGGAGGATGGTGTAGGGCGCGATATTGACGCCGATCTTGGCGGCCAGCGCCTTCAGTTCCGCTTCGTCGCCGATGAGCGTGGGCTCGATCAGCTTGGCTTCGGCGGCTTCAACAGTGCCCTTGAGGGCTACGTCGGAGAGGGGCCAGACGACGGCGGTGGTGATTGCGGGCAGTTCCTTGCAGCGCTCGAGGAACTGGTGGAAGACGTGGAAGTCGGCTGGATGGCCGACCAGGGGGTCAACGGTGACGGATTCGGCCAAAGGTGCAAGATCGCTCATTGAAATTCTCTCCCGGCCCGCGCCGTGGATGGCTGGCAGGCCTTACAGATTGATTCTCGTCCAGTCGGGAGTTTTCGCCAGTGTCAGGGGTCACAGGGCGGGGCATGGTACCGCATATTGAAATTCGGTATTTTCACTTAAGTTGAGTGCTTTTGTTCTATTTCGCCGTCTTCTTGAGGAGGAGCGGAGAGTCGTTCCCAAGCTCTTTATGAGAGGCGGCTTGTGACGAAAGTCACAGGGCCGGGTGAATCGTGTCACTGCCGGTGCTCTGTTTGGGAGAGCAGACTCTGAATCCTGATCGACAGGAATCCATGGGGGCGCCAACGGGCGCCGGGAGGCACCATGAGCTTTGCAACTGGTTTGAAGACGATCGTCGTGGCAACGGAGTTGAATGGACGGTCGGAGGCAGCTCTCGAGTATGCCCGCAAGCTGGCTGCTGCGTATGGCGCACGCATTGTGCTGGCGCATGGCGTCGACCCGATCGAATATGCCGCTGTGGACGAGGTTCCGGGGCACGTGCTGACGGGGCTTCCCGAGGAGGCGCGGACGGTCTTGGAGAGTTTGTCCGCCGATCTGCTGCGGGAGGGCATTCACAGTCACTCGGAGTTCCGTCAGGGCGCGGTGGCGCAGATGCTGCTGGATGTGGCGCGGCAGTATGAGGCCGGACTGATTGTGATCGGCACCAAGGGTATGGAAGGCGCCGGACCGGTTGTTGTGGGGGCGATCGCCGAGCAACTGGTGCGGGGGGCGCAATGCCCCGTGCTGGCGGTGGCCGCGGATTGGAACGCCGGGGCATTTCGTCCCACTCCGGGCGGGCCGGTGCTGCTGGCGATGGAGCGCAACGAAGCTGCAGGCGCTGCTGCTGCCACGGCGTACTCGCTGGCGAAAGTTTTTGAACGGCCTCTGCTGGTGCTTCATGCACGAACGGCGTCCGAGGCCGCGGCATCCCTTGATCCTTGCGCCACGACAAATCTGGAAGAATATGGCATCCATTCGACAGAGCAAGTCCCGGTGCATTGCATGGTGATGGACGGCGATCCGGTGGAGGCTGTTGCCGAGGGAATTGCCGAGAATCATCCATGCATTCTGGTGGCAGGGGTGAAGCGCGCCAGTGGTACGCCGGGGCCGCATGGGACGGCCTTTGCGATGCTGGCCCGTTCGCGGGTGCCGGTTCTGTGCGTGCCGCCGGAGGCTGCGGTGGAAAAGCCTGGGGCCTGCGCCTGTACATGCAACTGCGCAGGGAAATGCTAGACGGGACTTGGCATCGATTTTCACCGGAATTGAATGGCGGCGTGATGAGGTCCAGATTTGGGCCTGGAGCAACGAGCGGGGGAGAAGGAAGCATGCAAGGTGAGACGAGATCGAGGCGATTGGAAGCAGTTCGAGCGCATCCGGTAGCGGAGTTGCTGGAGTGCCCCTCGGCCATTGGGCTTCTTCTGAATGGCGCGGCCAAATACATGAATCTTGCAGCGGGGGAGATCGTTTTTCGCCAGGGAGAGGTTTGCCGGGGGCTTTATCTTGCGATCGCAGGCCAGTTTGTGCGCAAGACCGAGCGGCTGGAGGCGCATTTGGCGCTCTCGCCGGCCCGTGCCGGGGACCTGGTGGAACTGGCTGCCGTTTTGGGAGATTGCCCTCATACGTATACGCTTGCCGCACAGACGGCAGGATCAGTGCTGTTGCTGCCGATTGAAACGCTGAATCAGGCATTTCAAAGCTATCCCCCCTTGCGGATGCAACTGCTTGAGGAGTTGGCCCGCGAGGTTTCCCGCGCCTATTGCACCTGCTGCCTGAGCCGTGTGGGGTATCAGCGGCGGGGACGCTCGGCGGCGTAAAGGCTGGGCGGGGCGTCAATTCGTTGTCTTGAACGGTCTTTGCGGTGTGCCTTGCAGGCACGTGTGTGGAGACCGTAAGAAAATCCCTGCCTTGTATTGGGCCGAAGTGCGCTATACTTCAACTTGCACAGCGGCGAACCCATGTCGGCATTCCATCCCCATCACCCCCCGGAAGATTGTATTAATTGTGAGCATCGCCATCTGCGGATGTTCTGCAATCTCACACCGGAAGCGCTCCAAGATTATGACCAAATCGGGATCATGATGAGCCATGCCCGCGGGGCGAAGCTGTTCTCAGAGGGCGATCCAGCGCGGAATGTTTTTGTGATCTGCTTTGGGCAGGTGAAGATCTCTTCAACGTCGCGCGACGGCAAGACGATGATCTTGAAGATTGCCGGGCCGGGCGACGTGATGGGACTGAGCGCGGTTCTGGCCAATGTTCCGCACGAGGTTACGGCCGAGGCGATCGAGCCATGTCAGGTCAAGACGGTTCGCAAACAGGAGTTTGTCGACTTTCTGGGCCGCCACGGAATTGCCTCGATGCATGCGGCACAATCGCTTTCCGGCGAATATTTAACGGTTTTTCATGATGCCAAGCGGCTGGCGCTGTCCGGCTCGGCGGCGGGGCGGCTGGCTCGGCTGTTGCTGGACTGGGGCCGCGCTGCGGCCAACGGCAAGCCGGAAATCCGCTTTACCATGGCGCTGACGCATGAAGAGATCGCCAACATGGCGGGCACTTCGCGCGAGACGGTTACGCGGCTGCTCAATCAGTTCCGGCGCGACCAGTGGATCACGATCAAGGGCTCCAGCCTGACGATCATCAAGCCTGACCAGCTCGAACGGCTTACGGCATAAGCTTCCCTTCAAAAATCCTTCCGATGATTGGCCGCATGGAGCGACTGGGTTTGCATGCTCCTTGCATCTTGCCGTTTCAGGGCTAGCGCCCATCCTACATTGAAGCGCGGGGCTCATCACCAGCGCACCTACGGCGCGTGGCACGGCACCTAAATATCGTTTACGTTGACGGCTAAGCGCCATTTCTTCATGGGTTCCTTATGGGCATTCACCAATAATTTAGGGGAATGCTCTGAGCAATAAACCTGCATCCACAAAACCAAAGGAGACCCATGACCAAATACAAACTGGAATACATCTGGCTTGATGGCAAACAACCGATTCCTGAGCTTCGCGGCAAGACGCAGTTGAAGTCCTTTGAGAAGCCGCCCACGCTGGCGGATATTCCGCTGTGGGGTTTTGACGGCAGCTCGACGATGCAGGCCGATGGCCACAAGTCCGATTGCGTGTTGAAGCCGGTGGCTCTTTATCCAGATGGCGGCCGCAAGGACGGCTACCTGGTTCTTTGCGAAGTGATGCATCCGGATGGCACGCCGAATTCTACGAATATGCGCGCCACGATTGAGAACGACCCCGACCTTTGGGTTGGCTTCGAGCAAGAGTATTTCTTTTACCAGGACGGCCGTCCGCTGGGCTTCCCGAAGGAAGGCTATCCCGGTCCCCAGGGTCCGTTCTATTGCGGCGTAGGCTTCAAGTACGTCGGCAACATTGCCCGCCAGATCGTTGAAGAGCACCTGGATCTCTGTTTGTATGCTGGCATCAATCATGAGGGCATCAACGCCGAAGTGGCGAAGGGCCAGTGGGAGTTCCAGATCTTTGGCAAGGGCTCGGCCAAGGCTGCCGATGACCTGTGGGTAGCGCGCTATCTGATGTATAGACTGTGCGAGAAGTACGGAATCGACTTTGTGCTGCATTGCAAGCCGATTCGCGGCGACTGGAATGGTTCGGGCATGCACACCAACTTCTCGACCAAGCACATCCGCGAAGTGGGCGGCAAGGATTACCTGGAAAAGCTGATGGCGGCCTTCGAGAAGTACATTCCCGAGCACATCGCCGTCTATGGCCCGGACAACCACCTGCGCCTGACCGGCCTGCACGAGACGCAGGCGATCGACAAGTTCAGCTATGGACTGTCGGATCGCGGCGCTTCAGTCCGCCTGCCTGTCAACTTCATCCGCGATGGCTATAAGGGCTATCTGGAAGATCGCCGTCCGAACTCGGAAGCCGATCCTTACCAGATCGTCTCGCGGATTCTGAAGACGATCAAGACGGTTCCGATCGCGTAGTTCGAGCTGTTTCGGTATCCCAGGTTCCAAAATCGGGATCTCCACCCCACGGACAAAGACCTGTCCGTGGGGACTCCGGACCTGGGGCACCCGAGCTGGTTTTATATAGATATTTCTCCGCGCAATGGGCGGGGATTTCATAGTAAAAAACGGCATCCTGGCTGGCTCCGCCTTTGGCGATCGATGCGGCTCGGAGAGGCGAGCGGCGTTGTACGTTCTGAAATCCACACCAATTTTCTGAATCCGGACTCTATAATGAGTTGCAACGGAAGTATCCCACCTTTGTTGCGCTCAAAAGGAGACCCATGTCCACTGATTTCCGCAATTTTCTAGCCTTGTCGTATGACGAGCTGGAAGAACTCAACCTGCAAGCCAAGGCTGACCGCTCCAATCGCGTTGCGGCCAATGAGATTCGCGAGAAGCGGCTGAAGTATCTGACCGATGAGAAGCGGATCAAGGCGGTGACAGTGCTGTTCTCTGACCTCGAGGGCCGCCTTCACCTGCTCGACTACGACAAGAAGTTCCTGATCAACTCGTATGAGAACCTGACCTTCGACGGCTCTTCGATTCGCGGATTCACGGCGCAGAAAGAGAGCGATCTCAGGCTGGGCATCGACTGGAGCGCCTTCTACTGGGTGCCGGCCGATGTCTTTGGCACCGGCAAGGTGGTGGTTTTCGGCAACGTGATCGACAAGGACGGAACCGTCTACTCTGGCGACATGCGCGGCGTGCTGAAGGCCTACGCGGACGAGCAGTTCAAGAAGAACGGCTACACGCTGAACGCTGCCACCGAGATCGAGGGCTTCCTGTTTGCCGGCAAGGACGCCGAGAGCACCTACCATCAGACGGGCAAGTTCGAGTTCATCTCGAGCGGCGGCTACTATCACTCATTGCCGCTCGATCCGCTGCGTCAGTTCATCGACACGTCTGCCGAAGTGCAGCGGGCAATGGGCTTCCAGAACGAGAAGGATCACCCGGAAGTCGCTCCCAGCCAGTTCGAGATCAACTATAGCTATGCTGAGGCAGTGGGTGCGGCGGATCAGATTCAGCTCTACAAGCTGCTGACCCGCCAGATCGCCAACAACATGGGCTACACGGCCTGCTATCTGCCGAAGCCTGTGGTGGGCGTCAACGGCAGCGGCATGCACACGAACGTCTCGGTGTCGAAGGGCAAGACGAACCTTTTCTGGGACGAAAAGGGCGAAGAGCAGCTCGCGAAGTTTGGCTGGAACTTTATGGATCGCATTCTGACCAGTGCGCTGGATCTTTGCCTGGTCTTCAACTCCAGCGTGAACGCCTATCGTCGGCTCGATCCGCACTTTGAGGCTCCGAATCAGATTCGCGCCTCGGCTACCGATCGCGGCGCAATGGTTCGTGTGCCAATCGGCAACAGCCGGTCGATGAGGACTGAGGTGCGCGCCGTGGCGCCGGATGCCAATCCTTACCTGACACTGTATAGCATCTTCAAAACTGGTCTGGACGGGGAGATCTCAAAGGCGAAGGATCTGCGCGCCGGCGGACGCTACCTGCCCGACAATATCCAGAAGGCGATTGCGGATTTTGAATCGTCGGCATGGATTGCGAAGATTCTGGGCAAGGATGTGCAGGGCCGTTACGCGGAACTGAAGCAGGCCGTGGCCAATCGTTCTCCGCGCGAGCTGGGGACGATCGTCAAGGCCTCCGAGGTGCAGTTCCACCACTCGGTCTATAATCAGTCGCTCTGGAACCTGTTTTAGGGCGAAGGAAACCGGCTTCAGAGCCGGAGAAACAAGGAGCGGCGCTGCCTTCTCTGGCGGCGCCGTTTTTTTGTGCACGCAGGGATTTGCGTTTGCCCGGCAACTGCGTTATTGTCAGTGCGATCCTGCCTCACACTGAGAATTCCCCATGAACGTCAAAACACGGCGAGTGGCGGTTGTTGGAATCGCGGTGGCACTCGTGTCTCTGGCGGTGCTTGGAGTCGTGGCTTGGCGGGTGGAGCGGGCGCTGAATGCTTCAAAGCGCGACGCGGCGCAGAAGGAATTGCTGGGTGTTGAAGAGCGGGTGCTGGGCGCGCAGCCGAATCCGGGTTTCGAGGCGATTTCGTCCCCGGCGGTCTTCAAGAGCGCGGCAATGTATCAAGGCAACCTGGTTCTGGCCGGTCCGGCTGGGCTCTCGGTCTATTCGTCCGACGGCGAACTTCTTCATATATATCGCGTGGGAATCGATCTGCCGGCTTCTCCGTTGGGGCAGATAGCGGAGGGGATGCTGACCAACTCGCGCCAGGCGGAGTTGCTGATTGCGACCCAGGGCGCGGGCGTGCTGGCCTTTGACGGGCGGATCTTTCGGCAGATTGCTGGAAAGAACGAGGAGGCGCGCGCTGTGACATCTGTGCTGCCGCTGGCCTCGGGGCGGTTGCTGATAGGAACCGCGAAGCTTGGTCTGCTGGTCTACGACGGCAAGACGCTGAAGCGCTTCCATCCTACGACAGACAACATTTATGTGACGGCGCTGGCCGGCTCGGAGGCCGAGCTGTGGGTGGGCACGCTGAACGATGGGGTGCTCTGGTGGCATGGCGGTCAGACTGAGCGGATCGGCGAAGAGCAGGGGCTGCCTGACCGGCGTGTGGAGCAGATTGCGCTTGGCGAGGGGCGCGCCTGGGTGGGCACTCCGATGGGCGTAGCCGAGGTGCGCGGGGGAAAGATCGCGCGCGTTCTGGCCAAGGGAAGATATGCCCATGCCGTGCTGGTGGACGGAGACTCGCTGCTGGTGGGCCAGGTGGAGGCCGGAGTTCTGCGCGTCTCGCTCACCGGAGCGGAGAACGACGTGAGGGCGAGACGGCCGATTGTGGCGCAGAGGGGCGCGGGAGAGTTGGGCAGAGAGCCGGACGGGATGAGCGGGAAGCATTCCTCCAGAGCCAGGACAGAGCTTCCTGCACCCTTCACGGTGGAGCAGTTTCTGGCTGCAGGAGAGAGCCGTTACGCGCTGGCCAGCGACGGGCTGCGGCGTCAGGAACCGGGCGGCGAGTGGCGCAGGATTCTGACGGATGGCGGCGCGCAACTGGCAGACCGGCACATCACGGCGCTACTGCCGGCTGCCGATGGGCGTTTGTGGGTGGGATATTTCGACCGCGGCCTGGACATTCTCTCTGCTACTGGCACGGAACTCGAGCACGTGGAAAACGAGCATGTCTTCTGCGTGAACCGGATTGTGGAAGATCCGCGGCACGGCGCGGTGGCCGTAGCCACAGCCAATGGGCTGGTGAACTTTGATCGCGATGGACGGCAGAAGCAAGTGCTGGGGCGCGAGGCAGGGTTGATCGCCGATCACGTGACGGACGTGGCTCTGCTCGGCGACGGCATGGCGCTGGCCACCCCGGCGGGAATCACCTTTCTGGATGCGAGCGGACCGCACAGCCTGTATGCATTTCAAGGGCTGGTGAACAACCATGTCTATGCTCTTGGCGCGAGTGGAGATCAGTTGGTGGCCGGAACGCTGGGCGGGCTTTCGCTACTGTCGGGCGGCGTTGTTCGCAGAAATTTAACGGTGGCGACCTCTGGGCTGAAGCATAACTGGATTACAGGTCTTGTGACAGTGGGCAATGAGTGGCTGGTGGGCACGTATGGAGCGGGCGTCATGCGCCTGGCGGCTGATGGCACGGTTGCGCCGACCGATGCGACGCTGCCGGGAGTGGTGGTGAATCCTACGGCACTGGCGGCCGATGGGCGGATGGTGCTGGTTGGCACGCTGGGTCGCGGGTTGATGGTGAGCGATGCGACAGGCATTCGATGGAGAACGATCACTGCGGGGCTGCCTTCTTTGAATGTGACGGCGGTGGCGATTCACAATGGTGTGGTTTACGTGGGAACTGAAAATGGGTTAGTAAAGATCCCGGAAGATAAGCTGTAACTGAGGAACGCGATGGGAAGCTCAGCAATACGACGCGCGGGTTGGATGTTAGGGCTGTTGCTCTTGATGCAGGCGCCGGCACAGGCCGATACAGGCGTGCTGGTTCCGACCGACAAGCAGGCACCGGATCCGGCAATTGTCTCACTCACCGAGATGCAGGTGGAGATTCACGTGGATAACGGCGACGCGCGCGTTTGGGTGCGTCAGGTCTTCACGAATCACACTGGGCATCCGCAGGAGGGCAATTATCTGTTTGCCTTGCCGGGCGGGACAACGGTTTCCGATTTTGCCGTTTGGGATGGGCCGGTGCGCATTCCTGCTGTGATTCTGGAGCGGAAGCGGGCCAAGGCGATCTATCAGGAGTTGAAGAGCCAGGCGATCGATCCCGGGTTGCTCGAGCAGGGCGAACGTACGGAGGACGACGCGCGGCGCAGTGCAGTCTTCAGCGCGCATATCGTTCCCATTCCGGCTTACGGAACCAAGCGGCTGGAGATCGAGTATCACGAACGGATTCCGGTTGCGGCGCGCAAGAGTTACTTTCTGCTGCCGCTCAAGCCGGATGCTTACGCGAGCCAGCATGTGCAGAAGTTCAGTCTTCGGTTTGAACTGCACTCGGCCGCGCGCATGAAGGATTTTGCTTTTCAGGGGCATCTGCTTCCCGTTCATATCGAACAGCAGGATGAACATCTAGTTAAAGCGACAGTAGACGCGACTAACATCGACCTGGCTGAGGACTTATCCACTGTCTGGACGGTGAACGAGACGGGAAATGCTCTGGAAGTTATAGCTTTCCGCGATCCGAACCCTATAGCTTCCTTGTCAGAACAGTTAGCCGGAGATGTAACTTCGACTAACTCCAAGGCCAGCCAGAAAAAGCCGGATGAGCCGGGATTTTTCGAGGCTCTGGCGCAGTTATCCGTGCCGACTGCAGCTAACGCTTCCGGAGCGAATCAAGGCGGCCGCACGGTGGTTGTTCTGATGGATACGTCGCTCTCGATGCAGTGGGAGAAGCTGGAGCGGAGTTACGCGGCGGCGGCGAAGCTGCTGGAGAGCTTAGGGCCGGAAGATAAGTTCAACTTATTGCTCTATAACACGAAAGTAGATAGTTTCAGGCCCGCTTCGGTGAAGGCGGAGTTAGCGACGAAAAAAGCTGCGATCGAATGGCTGCGGCAGAGTCATCTGCGCGGCGGGACCGACTTGCAGAAGGCGCTGGAGGCGGGACTTGCGCAGGTGAGCGGAGCGGAGGCTACATCGTCCGGCACGGCGCTGGTGCTGCTGAGCGACGGCGAGGCGACGCGCGGGATGATCAAGACCGGCAAGCTGGCGGATTGGTACGCGTCGAAGTGGAAGCAGATTCCAGCCGACAGGCGGCCGAAGACCGATGTCTTTGCCGTAGGCGATGACGCGAATCTGCCTTTGCTGCGCATGTTGAGCCGCAATGGCGGAGTGATGGAACAGGTGCTGTCGACCGAGCCGGTGGATTTCAAGTTGTCGGCTTTTCTTGGCAAGGTGGGGCGTACGCCGATTGGCGATCTTCGGCTAACCGTATCTCCGCAGGCTGCTGTGGACAAGGTCTATTCGCTGGAGGATGCGGTCTTTGACGGTGGCGAGGCGCGCTGGGTGGGCCAGTACACGAAGCCGCAGAAGAGCGTGAGCTTCAGCGTAGAGGGCCAGCAGGATGGGCGCGCGCTGAAGACGGAGGCCAAGGCCGAGTTGCCCGAGCGCGCGATGGAGCACGATCAGTTGCCGAGGCTCTGGGCCGGTGCGCGGGTGCAGGCGCTGCTTGATGAGATCGAGCGCAACGGAGAGACGGAGGCCGCGATCAACGAGATCATACGCCTGGCGCGCAGATACAAGTTTGTTACGCCTTACACATCGTTTTTGGCAGCGCCGCGTGCTCTGCTGCGGCCTCGTGTGATCCGGCCGGGCGATCCTGTGCTGCGGGTGCATACAGACAAGGCGATCGTTTCGGTGATTGCGCTGTTTCCATTTGGATTGGAGAAGCCGTTGCGCTATCTGGCCGGCGAAGATGTGTGGCAGACGCGCTTTCTTGCTCCCGACGATATGAAGGACGGGAGTTATCCGGTGCGGCTTGTGCTGCGCGATACGAATGGGCAGGTCTATCGGGAGCAGAAGAGCTTTGTGATTGCTTCGACTCCGCCGACGGTGAAGGTGCGGCTGGAACGAACGCGCTACCGGGCCGGAGAAATGATCCCGCTGAAGGTCAGCGCGTCAGAGAGTACGCGAACTCTGACGGCGCGCGTGGAAGGCCTGGCGCCTGTGAGTCTGCGCTGGAATCGAGAGCAGGGTGCGAGTGTGGGGCAGGTTTGGCTGCCGCAGGCGTTGCCTGCGGGCGAGTATGTGGTGGCGGTGACGGCAGAGGATATGGCGCACAATCTGGGCAGCGCGGAGGTGCGAATTGAAGTGGTTCCTTGAACGCAAAAGAATGGCTTCATTGAGTGATTCGGCGGCAGGCAAGTCCGGAGTCAAGGTCGGATTTGGAGTGATCGCTCTGTCTGCGATGACATTGACCGCATCGGCCTCGCTTGTGGCGTGGCAGAGTCCTGGATTGCTGCTTGGCGCGGGCAATGGGCTTTCGCGATGGCTGGAGAATGCGGAGGCTGGATCGGGCGTTGAAAAAGCGCTCTACAGGTTGATGAAGCTGCCGGGCGGCGAGGCGCTCTACAGGCGTTCTCCGCGCGAGGCGCGGCCTGAGCTGACGAGCCTCATTGATAGCAGCAGAAACAGTGCCGCGCTCTATTCGTTACGTGCGATGGAAGACGAAAAGGCGCTGGACTTCGATGCTGCCGAGCGGGACTGGAAGAGTTGGGCTGAGAAGGCTGACGATAAGTCGGCTGCGAATCTGGATCTGGCGGATTTTTATGAACGCAGGTTGAAACCGCAGGAGGAACTTGCTGCACTGGAGTTGGTGGGCCAGGCAGCCGCGAGTCCTCGTGAACGGTGGACAGCGGCGGAGGCTCAGCAGTCGTGGAAGGCGTGGGAGAAGACGCTCAGCGTGGTGGACAAGTTTGCTCTGCCTCGCGCGGCGGCGGCGCGGGAGTATGGCTGCTGGGAGCGGCGCTATCCGAAGGAAAAGGCCGTCTACGAACGTGAGTTGAGCTTCGATCTGGCGGGCAAGGATTTCGCTGCCGCGACGGGTTTGATTGCTCGCTATCGCAAGGAGTTATCTGGCGACACGATGTTCCCTGTGAGAGCCGAGGCGGAGGTTGCCGCGGGGCGCGGAACGGCGAAGGACGGACTTGCGGTCTTCGATCGCAGCTTTGAGCCGTTGTGGCCGGCGGAGTTAGTGAAGAGTTACTACGACCTGCTGAACAGCGGTCACCAGACGCTTAGGACGCGCGACGCGTTGCGGGCGAGGCTGGCGGCGCATCCGGAGGGCGGGGCCGAGACATTGAAAGACGCGGCCAAGCTCTTCTACATCTATCAGCAGCAAGGACAGCTTGAGGCGGCGAAGGCCGTGCTGGCCTCTTATCGCGAGAGCAAAGACGCCCGCGGAGCCGCGTGGTCACTCGATGAGTTATATACGCTGGGCCGGCTGCTGGAAGCGGTGCAGGATTTTCCAGAGGCTGCGCGCTACTACTATGCGCTGGCGGCGAACAAGAAGACTCCCGATGCAGAGTTGAAGGGGCTGGCGGGGCTGGCTCGGATTTTGCTGACTGCGCCGGAGCAGCCGCTGCGCGTGGGTGCGGGCAACCTGGCGCTCTATAAAAGTATTGCCACGATGGATCGCGGGCCGGGCTATCTGAACGGCATTCTCTCGCTTTTTTTCAATTCGCAACAGCCGGCCTCGGAGTACACGTCGCAAGACGCGCTCTCGGTGCCTTACTTTCATCGGGCCAAGGCGGCTGAGCTGGTTGCGGAGATCGACCGGCGCTTTACTCAGTCTGCTGAGCGAGCCGAGCTTCATGCGCGGCTGATGGACGCTTATGCGGCCTACGGCGAAAACGATGCGCTGATTCGCGAGGGGACGCTGTTTCTGGCGCAGTTTCCCAATGATGCGCGCAGGGTGGAAGTAGCGCTCCAAGTGGGCGATGTATATAGCAGGACGAAACAAGAGGAGAAGGAGTTTGCGCTCTATCAGAGCATGCTGAAGGAACTCGCGGCCAAAGCGGACGGTGTTCCGCTGGGTGCAGAGGGCGCGGCGTACAGCAAACCGGTGGGCGGCGAATCGAAGGCTCATCAAGATGCCCACACGGCCGGTGGCGCACGTTCCAGCGAATACGCGCAGGTGCTTGACCGGTATCTTTCGCGGCTGGTGGCGATGCAGAGGCTTCCGGATGCACTGCAGCTCTTGCGCGGGGAACTGGATCGCAATCCGCAGGACCCAGGACTCTATGAGAAACTGGCGACCTTTCTCGAACAGAACCGCCTGAATGCTCATCAGGAAGAGGTCTATCAGCGGGCCATCGAGCAGTTTCAGGACACGAGCTTCAGCGCAGGCTGGTATGCGAAGCTGGCTCGATTCTATCTGCGCCAGAGACGTAACACGGACTACAACGCTCTCTCGCGCAAGGTGACAGGGATCTTCTCTGGAACGGAGCTAGAAGAGTATCTGAGCCAGGCACCGGCGCCGGATAGCTCGCTTGCGCTCGAAGTGAATCGGTATGCGCACGACCGGTTTCCGCACGATCTCACCTTTGTTCGCAATCTGCTGGCGCAATACCGGAGCAAGCGGAACTATCGGCCGGCAGAGGCAGAAAAGCTGTTGTGGGAGCATTGGGCGGAGTCTGCAGATCTGCGCGACCAGTTATTTGAAATGCTCAACAGCACGGGCAGGCTGGACAGAGAACTCGAGGCGCTGCGACAGCAGGAGCCGTCGATTGCAAAGGCGGAGTGGACTGAGCTGGCGCGCACGAATCCCGCGGCAGAGCGGTTCTGGATGGAGTCGTGTTTGTGGCAATCGCACTTTGAAGACGGAGTGGGCGCGGCCGATGCGCTGGCGGCCGAGTATCCGGCCGATGAGACGCTGGGCGGGCAGGCTTCGTCGCTTCATCGTTCGCTTGCGTATTTTCATCCCGAAGATACGGACAAGGCCGTGGAGATTGAGAAGCGGCTGCTGAGCGCTTTCCCAGACGATCTGGAGCGGCTGGCTCGAATCGGGGACATCTATGCCGATCGCGGACGCATGGCCGAGGCTGCGCCGTATTGGACGCGGATGGCCGAGGTGCACCCGGGCGTGGCCGACGGTTATCTGCAATCGGCGACGGTGTTCTGGGATTACTTTGATTTTGCATCCGCATCGGCCGAGATGCGCAAGGGGCGTGAGCGGCTGGGGCAGCCGGCACTGTTTGGCTATCAGGCCGGCGCGATTGAAGAAAGCCAGGGCAACCTGCCGGGCGCGATCAAGGAGTATGTTGCCAGTTCGCTGGCGAGCGATGCGTCTGAAGAGAGCCGCAGCCGGCTGCTTTCGCTGGCGCGCAGGCCGGAGTTGCGCGCTGCTGTGGAGTCGGAGACGGCGGGATTGCTGAAGGCATCGGCACCGAACGCTACGGCGATTGAGCTGCGCGTGCGGATACTTGATGTGCAGCGGCGCGGCGAGGAGATGAAGCAGGAACTGGGCCAGACGGTTGCGCAAACCGACTCGTTTGACGTGCTTGACGCGTTGACCAGCGTGGCCCGCGCGCACAACCTGCCGGAGGTGGAGCAACTGGCGTTGCGAAGGCAGATTGTGCTCACTGAGGATCCGGTGCGCAGCCTTGAGTTGCGTTATCAACTGGTGGATCTGTTGCAGCAGCACAATCCGACGACGGCAGCAGCGGAAGAAGATGCCATCTACCGCGAGCACAGCAAAGTCCTTGGCGTAGTGCGCGCGATGGTGGACTACGACTGGGCGCATGAACGCAAGGCGCAGGCCGTGACAGTGCTGTTGGCTTCGGCCGATGCATCGTATCCGGAGCTCAAGCAGAAGTTTCAACTGGAGGCCGGACGCAAGCTGACGGAGCTGGGCGAGTATCCGCGCGCCAAGCAATTGCTGGGAACGTTGCTGAGCCAGATGCCATTCGATGCGGGTGTAGAAGCGGCGCTGGCCGAGAACTACGCGCGCTCGGGCGATCAGGCGGGGCTGGAAGGGTTCTATCAATCTCAACTGGCCGTGGTGAAGGCCTCGGCTTTGGAACGTGGCGAGAAGACGGCGCGAGTGGCGCAGTTGCGTCGCGGCATGATCACATCGGCGTCGCTGCTGGGCAACTGGGGCGAAGTGGCGGACCAGTATATCGAGTTGATCAACGCCTATCCAGACGATGCCGCAGTGGCCCAGGAAGCGGCGCTGGTAACAGGCGCGCACGGACAGCGTGAGAAGCTCGTCGCCTTCTATCGCAAGACGGTTGAGGCCTCGCCGCGCGACGCCCGCTGGAGCATTGTGCTGGCGCGGCTGGAGACGGTGCTCGAGGACTATCCGGCGGCGATCGAGGCGTACGGCAAGGCGATTCACGTGCGGCCCGAGCAGAAGGATCTGTATCAATCAAAGGCCGACCTGGAAGAGCGGCTCTACAAGCTGGACGACGCGGTGGCGGATTACGAGCGGCTCTACAAGCTGAGCTACCGCGATCCGCAATGGATGGTGAAGGCCGCCGAGGCACGGGCTCGCCAGGGACACAACGCGGATGCGGTAAAGGCGCTTGAGGAGGCGTGGATCACGGGGCGTCCGGTGAAGGCCGGAAACTATTTTGCCGTGGCTACGCGGCTGGAGCAGTGGGGAGTGCTGGATGAGGCGCGCAAATACGCCGAGCAGGGCGTGGAGAGCGCGGGCGCGGAGTTGCTTGTAGACCCGATGAATCAGTCGGGCGCTACGGTCTATGCGCGGATCATGGGGCGGCTGCGGCAGAGCGATGCGGCGTTTGCACGGCTGGCAGTGGCCCGCCATAAGGCGGAGGAACTTTCTCTCTCAACGGTGGCGCAGCAGGTGGCGAAAGAAGGCCTTGGCGCGGTGACGGACGATGAGTGGCGGAAGCAGCGGATTACGCAGCGCAGGGAAGAGGCTCGGTCCGGTTTTGCGCAGGCTCTGAAGTCGATGGCCGCGGTGGAGAATGAGTTCTACACGCCGGAGGAGAAGGCACAGTTTGCAGCATGGCTGCAGGCCAAGGAGACAACGGCTACCGATGGGAGCGAGTTGCGGGCGGTGTATCTGCCGGCGATCAGGGCAGCGGGACTTGTGGAGATGGAAGCCGATCTGCTGTGGAAGTTCACCGAGAAGCGCGGCACGGAGGACCACGGCGAGTTGAGCGAGTGGCTGCAACTGGAGAAGAACCGCGTGCAATGGGAGGGAGTTGGCGCGAAGCTGGAGGCGCTGGCCGCAGCAACTCCGGCCAATCGGCGTGCACCGATCTGGTCAGAAGCAGTGGATGTGTATCGCACGGTTGGCGACATGGCGGGTGAACTGCGTGCGTTGGACAAGCTGGCGGCGAGCGGTCAGTCGGCCGGCGACCAACCGCGCTACTATCAATTGCTGCTCACTGCGCGGCCTCAGGACCTGGTGAAACGAGCGTCGGGTACTCGAAAGAGCTCCGCAGATAACGCGGCGCAGTTCCTGGTGGCAAACGCTAAACCCGATCTGGTCTTTGCAGGCATTGCCGCGCGTGCGGCCGGGCAACCCGCAGTGTGGAAGAAGGCCTACACCGGATTGACGGGTCTCTATCTTCGCGAGCATACGGCGCAGGTGCGCGAGGGCTTCAACGGCGCGCTCGGCGGGGAGGCTACGATCGGTGAACGCATTGGCCACCCTGTCGATCGCAACGAGCAACTTGCCGGCGAGGTTTGGTTCTACTATGGCTCGCGCTACGGAGAATATCTCGACGGCGACAAGGACGCGTTGGCGGAGAGTTATCTTGAAGCAGAGTTGGAACACACGCCGGAGCATGCAGGTGCGTATACCGAGCTTGCGGAGTACTCGGAAGAGGCGGGAAGAGCCTATGCGGCGTTGGCCGATTATCAGCACTCTCTCGATCTGAAGAGCGATCAGCCGGCAGTTCTCGACAAGATCGCCGTCATCGAATGGAAGCAGGGGAAGAAGGCCGATGCGCTGGCGGCGTGGCAGTTGGCTGTGAAGCGACTGGCTGCCGAGATGGATGCGCGGCATGTGCCGGAGAGTTTCTGGGGCGACTTTGCGCAGGTGCTGGGCGATGTCTCCGCTCGTGGCCAGTATGCGGCAATCAAAGATCCGGTGGATTCGATGCTGCGGATTTATTTGGCGCGCAATGGAGTTTATCGCATCGAGCCGCTGCTCGAGGCCGGCTATCACGCCCATGGCGACTCGGTGGATTGGCTGATCGAGATCACGACAGCGGCAACCGATCCGGGCGATGTGCTGAGTACGGTGCGGCTGAGCAGTTGGATTGAGAAGAAGCATGAGAGCAGGCTTCTTGCGCGCATTGTGGAACTGGAGCGTCACAAGGCGCAGGAGAAGCCGGGTGAGATGGGCTGGGCGCTTGAGTCGGCTGAGTCGAAGCTGATCGATACACTGCTGAGCGAAAAGAAGCTGGCCGAGGCTCGGGCGGAGCTGGCGAGAATTCCCGAGGAGAAGCGAGTCACCTCGCAGTGGCTTGACGCGGTGCTGCGCCTGGCGGAGGCCGAATCGAGTTTGCCGCAGATGGTCGCGCAGTGGAAGAAGCAGCCGGAGGGCGCTCCTGCCTCGAGCGATCTGAGACGCGCTGTTCGCGGATTGAGCGAGCCTTCGAAACGGATCGTGATGCGCTTTGTTTACGAACGGGCGCTCGACGCGCGGGAACTGACCGCGCCGAACTTCCTTGGCCTGGCGGGCATCGATCTCGACGAAAAGGATATGCCTGGCGCGGTAGCGCTGCTGAGGCGCTTGACGCTGGTCAGCGACAATACGTGGGCCGATACGGATTCGGCTGCCGGTTTGCTGGAGACGCACGGCAAGTATGCCGAGGCGATGCAATTTCTTGAGCCGCTGGCGCAGTCCTCTCCGTGGAATGCGGGCTACAAGGTCAGGCTTGCAGTGGCGACTCTGGCTGGAGACGCGCATTCGCAGAAAGCACTCGATACGCTGAAGGCAGCCGCAGCCGATCCAAAGGCGACGTATGCGGAACGGCTTGCGGCGGCCAAGGCACTGAAGGGGCGCGACGCGGTGAATCCCGCAACAGGCAGCGGGGAGCTTGACCTGCTGGTGCGCGGCGGCTGCCCCAGCGCGGAGGAGGCGGGCAAACCCTTCTTCATGGAGGCACGCAAAGCTGCTGCGGCATGTGCGCCGGACGACAAGACGCGGGAGCGGATTTTGAGCGCTGCGATCGCTAGTGAGCCTGGCAATGCTGAGATACGCATCGGGTATCTGTGGGCGGCGTTTGGCTCGGGGATGGACTCGAAGGCTCTCATGGCTGCCGAATCGATTTTGCAGAATGGACAATACTACGGCCGGGGTTACTACGAAGGGGACGAGTCCGAAGCCGGCAGTTCGGATGATGCGGCGCAACGCGTTCTTTCTCTTGCCAGCATGAAGGCGGAGGATGCGGTCAAGTTCTACTGGTATGCGATTCACGCGAGAGAGAAACGCCATGAGCCGGATGAGGCGTTGACGCTGCTGCACAGCGCGTTCTCGTCAGAGAAGGACGTGGCGCGGCGAGCTGCGTTTGAAAAGGAAGTGAAGCGCTTGGAAACGGACGTGGCTCGCAGGCAGGAGAACGAAGCGCGAGCTCCGAAGATACACGCGGAGCTGGATCAGGACCGGGTGGTGCGCCCACGCTTGCTGCCGGGCATGCCGTTCACTCCCAGAAAAGCGGCAAATAATGAGGGGGATGCGGAATGAAACGACGCGTCTGGATTTCGGTCGGTGCGGCGCTCGCAGGCTGCGGGCTGGTGTTTGGCATCGGCGCTTTGCAGCAGGCGATGAAGGCCAAGCCCGAGTTGCCGGCGTTGCTGCCCGAGGGCGCATTGCTCTCGATTGAAGCGCGCGACTTTGGCGGGTTGTTGCGGGATTGGAACTCGTCGGAGGAGCAGCGCGCATGGCTCACGAGCGACAACCATTCGGCCTTCAGCAACTCGCGGCTTTTCACGCGCCTCTCGCAGGCGCAGGACGAGTTCTCGGCGGCCGCAGGACTGCCCACAGATGAAAGCCTGCTCGAAAAGGTTGCGGGCAAGGAGAGCTGCCTGGGACTCTACGACATTGGCAATCTCGAATTCGTCTACGTCACGCATCTCGATCAGCAGGGAATCGAGAAGTCTCCGCTGTGGCAGACGCGGGGGAAGTTTGAACAGCGCACGGAGGCAGGAACCGCATTTTACGTGCACAAGGACGCGCAGTCGTCGCGCACGGCGGCCTTTGCGGCCAAGGATGGATGGCTAATTCTCGGCACTCGCGAAGACCTGGTAGCGGGCGTACTGGATCGCTTTGCGGGAGCCTCTTCGCACAGCCTTTTGAATGAAGGCTGGTTTGCCGCGGCCGTGAAGCAGGCGCCGGCCGAGCGCGGCGATCTGCGCATGGTCTTGAATCTCGATAAGATTGTTCCGTCGCCCTACTTCCGCAGTTATTGGATTCAGCAAAATATCACCGAGATGAAGCAATATGCCTCGGCAGTAAGCGACTTGTATCGAAGCCGGGAGAGTTATCGCGAAGAGCGCGTGCTTGTGCGCCGCGCCGAGGCTACCGCCCCGACTCAAGGCGATGTGAGAACACTGAGTGCGTTGGCTCCGGAGGACGTGGCCTTTTATGCAGCAGCGGCTTCGCCTGCGCCGGAGAATCTGCTGACAAGCTTGCGAGAAAATCTGCTTGAACAGGGTCCAGGGCGCAGAGCAGGCTCGCGGACAAGCGCGCCTTCGGCAGTTGTAGGGGAAGAGGCAGGCAGCGCGTCGGAGTTCGAGACTCTCATCGACAAGGCTCCGGTGACCGTACGGCAGGCGGATGCATTCCAGCCGTTGCGCGCACTTCTCACCGCCGCGCAGCCGGATGCAGCGCTGGAAGTCTATGCGACACGCGCTCCGAACGACGGCGTCTTTGTTTCGATGCAGACGGCGATGGCTGTCTCAGCCTCGCGAGCGTGGGATGAAAACCAAGTACATCAAGCGCTAACGCAGGCGTTGCTGCCGGGATTGACGGCGGGCAGCCTTGGCGCGCAATGGGAGAAGCGGACAAGCGCTCAGACGGCCGGCGAGTACTTTGCGCTCGATGGCGCTGTGCCGCTCTACGCCGCAGTGCGAGGTAAGCAACTGCTGCTGGCCAACGACTCGATGCTACTGGAAAAGCTGCTGGCGCGTAGCCAGAAGGCAGGTGCGGCAGGGGGGAAAGAGGCGGTGACTTATGCTGCGCTCTTCCACCACGCACAGGAGCAGGGGAACTTTAAGCGGCTGATGGCGCAACTGGACCTCACCGGTCATCATGGCCAATCCGACGAGCAGGCGGAGGGTGGAGGAGGTCAGCCCCCGGCCTTCTTCTCAGGGAATGCGGCAAGCTTCAGCCGCGCCTTCTCCAAAATGGCGTCAGAGCGGATTGAGGAGCGCGACCACGGCGCTACAGTGACACAGACGGTCACGTATCAATGGGCTCGCTGACCACAGCGCGCTTGATGCGGAAGATGGAAGCCTGGATCATGCTGGCGGGATCACTGCTCTTTGCGGCGGGTTCGGCGCCGGCTCAGAACGCGGCTGCTCCGCAACTGCTTGCGCAAACGGCAAAAGCAGTGTTGGACCGCGGCTTCCCCAGCGCGAATCTCTCTTATCTGCTGTTGGATTCCTCGGGAGAGGTGCTGGCGATGCGATGGCCTTCGCAACGGCTCGTCTCTCCCGGCTCGCTCGTCAAGCCATTTCTTGCCGTTGCCTACGCTGAGCAGCATGGCGGTCAGTTTCCAACTGTTCGCTGCATAGGCACCGAGAGCCGATGCTGGCTGCCGGCTGGTCACGGGGACCTGGGGATCGAAGAGGCGATTGCGCAATCCTGCAACGCTTATTTTCTTGCGCTGGCGACGGATCTGGAGCGCAGGCGCGCGGCTGAGACATTTGCACGCTATGGGCTTGCCGGCCCTCCGGCAGAGGCTGCAAGCGAGAGCTTGATGGGGCTGGGGGGCGCATGGCAAGAATCGCCTCTGGCGCTGGCCAAGGCCTACCTGCAACTTGAGAAGGAGCAGCGGTCGGAGGTCCAGGGAAGAATCGCGAAGGGAATGCTTGGCTCGGCAACGCGCGGCACGGCGCGCGAAGTGAACGCAGCCCTGGGCAAGGATGCGGCGCTTGCGAAGACGGGCACGGCGATCTGCTCGCACACGCCGCGCGGGGCTGCGGACGGATTCACAGTGGTCCTGTATCCTGCCACGCAGCCTCGTCTATTGCTCCTGGTCCGTGTGCATGGCGTGACGGGCGCTGAAAGCGCAAAGACCGCCGGTGCGATGCTGCGCGCGCTGGGAGCGGGAGTGCGATGAGGACCGCATCAATGCCGGCGATCTCAAGTGCTGTTGGTATACAACTGCGCAAGCGTGCAAGATGGCTTCAACGCGGCGGCTTCCTGTTCTTTCCATTTCTACTGCTTTCTTCTGTTCCGGCTGGGGCGCAAGAGCCGGTTCGATTCAAAGTGCTGGGGCTCTTTCATCCGAAGGAACTTGTCTTGGAGACTGAGGGAGGACAAGTTCTCTCTATTGCTGCGCAAGACGAAGCCGGGAGCCCGGCGCTGGTGCTGAATGGCGATCCCGGACACCGTCAAGTCATTTTTCGCACCGAGCGCGACCATGTGATTGCTGGTTCGCGTTCGGCGGCGGATTTTACTGTGACGGCGCGGGGTGGCGGAGTGGCTTACTACCGACTAACAGTGCCGGGCAAGCTACACCGCGTCTACCTGGGCCGGCTCAGCCTTCAGTCCCGCAACGGTGAACTGATGGCCGTGGTCAGCATGGATCGCGAGACGGCGGTGGCGTCGATTGTGGCAGCAGAGATGGTGGAGAACGCACCGATGGAGGCGCTCAAGGCGCAGGCCGTTGCGACGCGCTCGTTCTTGGCCGCAGGCCAACGGCATTTGGACTTCGACTTCTGCGACACTACACATTGTCAGTTTCTCAAGTCTCCGCCTGAGCCGGCGAGCCGCGTCGGGCGAGCTGTCGAGGCTACGAAAGGACTGGTGATCGTTTATGGCGGCAAGCCGCTGGCGGCAATGTACTCCAGTCGCTGCGGTGGCCAAACGCGCAGTCTGCGCGATGCCGGCGCTGATCCGGGAGAAGGGTACCCTTTCTATTCCGTGCCTTGCGCATGGTGCAGGCAGCATCCCTTTACCTGGCGAAGCAGGGTGGGTGCGAGCGGGCAGACGCCGAGGCCCGGCAGCGAACGCCAGCGAATCGCCGAGGCGCGACAGTGGGGCTGGAGTGCGGTTCCCGGAAGCGACTTTTCTGCGACCGAAGACGGCGCCGGCTGGCGGCTGGAGGGCCATAGCGTGGGTCATGGCGTGGGTATGTGCCAGCACGGTGCGGCAGGTATGGCGGCCGCCGGCGCCAGCTTTCGCGAGATTCTCTCCCACTATTATCCGAACACGCTTGTGATCTCGCAGCCGTGAGAAACGCTGATTCGAAGGTGGTTGCAAATACAACAAGCCCTGCTCAAAGTTCTCTTGGCCGCGAATGAGGTTTCAAAGGCTGAGATACAGTCTTCCGGCTCTTCGTGATCGTCATCACAGTCTGCCAAACCACCTGATCCTAGACTCGGTACATGGTTATCGATATGAATTTATCGAATCCTGTGCCCATTGATCGACCTGAAGCCCGGTCGATTCCGCAGCCCAGTTTGCGACGCCTTCCCCAGTATCATCACTATCTGGTCGAGCTAGAGACCAAGGGGATTACCAGAGTCTCCTGTAGTGTGATCGGCAATGATCTGGGGCTTGTCGCCGTGCAGGTCCGCAAAGACCTGCAATATACGGGGATCATCGGCAAGCCGAAGACAGGGTACTCGGTCTCTGAACTCATCGCGGCGATTGAGACCTTCCTTGGCTGGAACAAGATCAATGAAGCGTTCCTTGTGGGCGCGGGCAATCTTGGCACTGCGCTGCTGGGCCATGAGCGTTTTTCGAAGTTTGGCCTGCACATCGTGGCGGCATTCGACACCGATCCCGCGAAGGTCGGCAAATGGATTCACGAGAAAGCAGTGCTGCCGCTCGAAAAGCTTGCCGATCTTGCCCCGCGCATGAGCATTCACTTGGGAATCATTACCTCTCCCGCAGAAACGGCGCAGGCGATTGCCGATGAGATGGTTCGGGTCGGCATCCAGGCCATCTGGAATTTTGCGCCCGTGAAGCTCAATGTTCCCGAGCACATCATTGTGCATAACGAAGATCTTTATAACTCGCTGGCCTCGCTTTCCTGGAAGCTGGCAAGACGATTCAGGGTGCCCATTCAAGAGAAGGAGGCTGTTTAGATGGCTTCGATGCCTGTTGCTGTTGATCGCGCGGAGCAATTTGAGAAGGTGGTCAGTATTCTCAATCGCCACTCGCGCCGCCCTTCAGGATTGATTCCGATTCTGCAGGCGATTCAACACGAGTACCAATATCTGCCGGAAGAGATTCTCACGTATGTGGCGACCTCGCTGGATGTTCCGCCGGCGCGCGTTTATGGCGTGGCGACGTTCTATGCGCACTTTGCGCTGGAGCCAAAGGGCAAGCACGTCATCCGCATCTGCGACGGAACGGCTTGCCATGTGAAGCAGTCGATCCCGGTGCTGAATGCGCTGCATGAGAAGCTGGGCACGAGCGAAAAAAACAAGACGACGGCCGACATGATGTTTACAGTGGAGACGGTGGCCTGCCTTGGTGCTTGCGGACTGGCTCCGGTGATCGTGGTCGACGAGCAGGTGCACGGGCAGATCACACCGGAGCGCGCGGTGGCGTTGATCGATGAGATCAAGGCGCAGGAGACGGCGCTGGCAACAGGTTCAATGACTGAGCAGCTCTCAGCCGGGGTGGCGAATGGATAACACGGGAGCTGTCACACCGAGCACGGCAAGCAAGCATGGAATCTCGACGCTCGCGCAGGTGCGCCGAGTGATTATCTGTGCCGGAACCGGATGTATGGCTAATGGAGCCATGAAGGTCTACGAGCAGTTCAAGAGCGAGATTGCAAGGGCCGGATTGCATGTGATTTTGGAACTGCGCGCCGAAGCCACGAGCGATGAGATTCGCCTGTCAAAGAGCGGCTGCCAGGGATTTTGCCAGATGGGGCCGCTGGTTTCAGTTGTACCGGACGGCATCCTCTACACCAAGGTGCACAAAGAAGACGTGGCTGAGATTGTTGAGCAGACACTGGCCGGGGGGAAGGTTGTCGATCGGCTTCTCTACAAAGATCCGGCAACGCGCAAGAGCTGCCAGGGAATCGAGGACAATCCGTTTTATGCGCGCCAGAGCCGCTTTGTGTTGCACGAGTGTGGGTTTCTCGATCCGGAAGATATTCACGAATTCATGCTGCATGGCGGATATCAGGCGGCGAGAAAAGCATTTGTCGAAATGTCGCCCGAGGAGATCTGCAAAACGATCCTGGACTCTGGCCTGCGCGGCAGAGGCGGCGGCGGATTTCCGACGGGCCGGAAGTGGGAAGCGGCGCGAATTCAGAATTCACCCAAGAAGTACGTGATCTGTAACGGCGACGAGGGCGACCCCGGCGCGTTCATGAATCGCTCGGTGATGGAAGGCAATCCGCATAGCGTAATTGAGGGTCTGATGATTGCCGCACGCGCGATTGGGGCCAATGAAACATTGGTCTATGTTCGCGCAGAGTATCCGCTGGCCGTTGAGCGGATGCGTCGCGCCGTGGCCGATGCGGAACGCGAAGGCATCCTGGGCAAGAATGTTTTTGGCACAGGCCTGTCGATGAAGTGCGAAGTGATGGAAGGCGCAGGAGCCTTTGTCTGCGGCGAAGAGACGGCCATGATTGCATCGATCGAAGGCCAGCGCGGTATGCCGCGGCCCAAACCGCCCTTCCCTGCGCAGAGCGGATTGTGGGGCAAGCCGACGATTATCAACAACGTTGAAACGCTGGCTCATGTTTGCCGCATTCTCAACGAAGGCCCCGATGTCTTCAAGCAAATCGGCACCAAGGAATCCCCGGGCACGAAGACTTTTGCATTGACTGGACATGTGGCCAACACAGGGCTGGTTGAGGTTCCGTTTGGCACGACGCTGCGCGAGATCGTCTACAACATCGGCGGCGGAGTGACGGACGACGCGAGCAAGATCTGGAAGACCGGCTTCAAGGCTGTGCAGATTGGCGGTCCTTCCGGCGGATGCCTGACTGAGGATCATCTCGATCTGCCGCTGGCCTATGAATCGCTACGATCTGTTGGAGCAATGGTCGGCTCGGGTGGACTGGTCGCAATGAATCAGGGCACATGCATGGTAAGCATTGCGCGCTTCTTCATGGAGTTTACGCAACGCGAATCATGCGGCAAGTGCGTGCTGTGCAGGGAGGGAACGCGGCAACTGCTGGCGCTGCTGGACGATGTGATCGAAGGACGCGGCGACCAGAACACGCTCGATTTGCTGGACAAGCTGGGACGCGCTGTGCAGGTCGGCTCGTTGTGCGGACTGGGAAAGACGGCACCGAATCCGGTGCTATCGACGATGCGCTACTTCCGCAAAGAGTACGAAGAGCACGTTTTTGAGAAGCGCTGCCGGACGGGCCAATGCAAGGCGCTGCTGAGTCCTGAGATCAATCAGACGAAGTGCAAAGGCTGCGGTTTGTGCATCAAGGCCTGCCCGACTGGAGCTATCACGGGAGAGAAGAAAGAGCCGCACCACATCAATCCTGAACTGTGCATCAAGTGCGGCGCGTGTGCCACAGCATGCAAAATACATGCGGTCGAAGGGATATAGCAAGATGAATAAGGTCACGCAGCCAACTTTGACGATCGATGGAAAGATGGTAGCGATCGAAGGCGAACGCAATCTTCTCGAGCTTGTTCGCAAGGCCAACATTGACTTGCCGACATTCTGCTATCACTCCGAACTCAGCGTGTACGGCGCGTGCCGGCTATGCCTGGTGCAGATCGAAGGACGCGGAATCCAGGGCGCGTGTTCGACGCCGCCAGAGCCAGGGTTGAAGGTACTAACTTCGACGCCGGAGATTCGCGAGATCCGCAAGATCGCGGTAGAACTGCTGCTGGCCAATCACGACCAAAGCTGCCCGACGTGTTCGCGCAGCGCCAACTGCCAGTTGCAAAGTTTAGCGTTGCGGCTGGGCGTGAACAAGGTGCGCTTCAAGTCTGTACACAAGCCCGCACCGCTGGATGAGTCGTCACCATCGCTGGTGCGCGATCCAAACAAGTGCGTTCTCTGCGGCGATTGTGTGCGGATGTGCGCGGAGATTCAAGGCATCGGAGCGATTGATTTTGCTCATCGCGGACACGATGTGAGTGTGCAGCCTGCCTTTGGCAAACTGCTTGGTGATGTCGAGTGCGTCAACTGCGGGCAATGTGCCAGCGTCTGCCCGACCGGTGCGCTGACCATCAAGTCCGAAGTCGAACAGGTTTGGAATCTGCTTGCTGACAAGAAGAAGACGGTCATCGTGCAGATTGCGCCGGCCGTGCGCGTGGGTCTGGGCGAGTCGTTTGGCCTGAAGCCAGGAGAGATCACCACTGGACGAATCGTTGCGGCATTGAAGCAGCTTGGTTTCAACCAGATTTACGACACATCTTTCGCGGCCGATCTTACCGTGATCGAAGAGGGATCGGAGTTTCTCGAACGCAAGACCAAGGCGGGAACGTTGCCGATGTTCACCTCCTGCTGCCCAGGCTGGGTGAAGTACGCAGAGCAGTATTTTCCGGAGTTACTGCCGAATCTCTCGACCTGCCGTTCGCCGCAGGCGATGTTTGGATCGCTTGTCAAGGCGATGCTTCCTGATCAGTTGAAGATCGAACGCAACGATATCAAGGTTGTCGCCATCATGCCGTGCACGGCGAAGAAGTTTGAAGCGCAGCGCCCTGAGATGGGCGTCGATGGCGACCCGGATGTGGACTATGTGCTGACCACGCAAGAGCTGGCGCAGATGATCAAGTCCGCCGGAATTATTTTTGACAGCTTGCAACCTGAATCCTTCGATATGCCTTTTGGCTTCTACACCGGCGCTGGAGTGATCTTTGGCAACTCGGGCGGCGTGATGGAAGCAGTTCTTCGCTACGCTGCAGAAAAAGTTACGGGAAAGAAGCTGGATAATGTCGAGTTCCAGCAGGTGCGCGGTGACTCCGGTTTGCGCGAGGCGACGGTTACGATCGACGGCACGGAACTGAAGCTGGCCATTGTGCATGGATTGAGAAATGCACGCGTGGTTGCTGAAGAGGTGAGAGCGGGCAAGAGCCGCTATGACGTGATTGAAGTGATGGCCTGCCCTGGAGGCTGCGTAGGCGGCGCAGGACAGCCGGTTACGACTTCAACGGACGCGCGCGCATTGAGAACGAAGGGCCTGTATCACGCGGACAAGATGCTGCAACTGCATAAGTCGCAGGACAACGTCTTCATCACCGAGTGCTACGCGAAATTTCTCGGAGAGATTGGCGGTGAGAAGGCGCACCATCTGCTGCACACCAGCTACCAGAGCCGGCGGCGGATTGCGGATGAGTCGCTTTCACTGACGCAGGCGCAGGGCAACGACAAGCTCAAAGTGAGCGTTTGCCTGGGAACGAATTGCTTCCTGAAGGGCTCGCAGGATGTGTTGAACGGAGTGCTTCGTCATTGCGAGCAGAGCGGGCTGGAGGGGCGCATCGATGTCCGGGCAGGTTTCTGCTTTGAGAAGTGCGAGAGCGGCCCAACCGTAATGATCGACGGCGAACACGTGCATCACTGCACCGCCGCAAAGGCGATTGAAGAGTTGAACGACCGCATTGAAACCGAGAGACCGGCAAAATAGCCGACGCAGATCTTGCACGCCTGGCGCCGACTGAGTGATTGGAGAGGAGAATATCTTGATTACTCATGAACGAGCAGATCTTATTAACGAACAGCAGATAGAAGGGATTCTGGCGCAGCGGCAGAGCCGGCGCCGGCACAGGTTCTCCAACTGCTGGTGAAAGCGCGCGAGATGCGCGGGCTCGCGATGAACGAAGTTTCCCGCTTGTCTTTTGTCGAAGCGCCGGAGCTACTTGATGAAATATTCTCGACAGCGAAGCAGATCAAGGAAGATATCTACGGAACGCGGCTGGTGCTTTCTGCGCCACTTTATATCTCCAACCGGTGCATGAACGAGTGCAGCTACTGCTCCTTCCGCGCAATGTCTTCATCTAGAAATGGAGACCCGCATATGCAAAGTGCCATGCCGGGAGCAACAGGAAGCGGTGGGAGTCAGCAGCTTGTCTAACCGGGACACCATCGAGATGAGTCTGGTGAATTTGACGTGACTGAATTCAGCAAACACGAGATTGCACGATGGCTTCGCGAGGTTCATCCTTCTCGCCTTCAAGAGTTGTATGCATGGGGTGACGGCGTGCGCAAGGAGCATGTCGGCGATGCCGTTCACTTGCGCGGATTGATCGAAATCTCCAGCCACTGCGCGCGGCAATGCATGTATTGCGGATTGCGGCAGGCAAATCGCGCTCTGCCGCGCTACCGCATGACGAGAAACGAGATTCTGAAATGTGCCCGTCAAGCTGAGAGGCTGGGATACGGCACGATCGTGATGCAGGCCGGCGAAGACGATCTCCTCACAGCCGAATGGATTACGGAAATTATCTTTTGGATCAAGCGTGAGACGACGCTGGCGGTGACGCTCAGCCTAGGCGAGCGCACGCAGGATGAACTCAAGCTGTGGCGCAGAGCCGGCGCGGACCGCTATCTGCTTCGCTTTGAGACTTCGGACAGTAGTCTGTTTCGGGTGATTCATCCCCATCGTTTTCCAGGCCAGTCTGACCGCGTGACGCTGCTGCGTCAGATCAAGCGCCTTGGATACGAGGCGGGAGGCGGAGTGATGGTGGGCATTCCCGGCCAGTCGTTTGAGAGCCTGGCCGACGACATTTTGACATTTCAAGAGCTGGATCTCGACATGATCGGCATCGGCCCATACATTGCGCATGCCGATACTCCGCTCGGTTCCGGCGCGTTTCATCCGGCAATTCCGCCGTCCGACCAGGTTCCGAACAGCGAAGAGATGGTGTACAAGATGATTGCTCTCACTCGGATCGCCTGTCCAACCGCGAATATCCCCAGCACAACCGCTCTGGCAACCATCAACAGAGTCAACGGCCGAAAGCTGGGACTCAAGGCTGGCGCGAATGTCGTGATGCCAGATCTCACTCCAACGCTATACCGCTGCATGTACGGGATATATCCTGATAAAGCCTGCATCGATGAAAGCGCAGAAGATTGCAGCCACAGCCTGCGTGGCCAGATTCATGAGCTAGGCCGCTTTGCAGGCGAAGGGCAGGGCGGGCGCGGAGCGGTTGAGACGCTCGCGAGCGTCTTTCCTGATGTTTCGTCGCGATTTGTGCAGTTGCAAGCATAGAGAGGGGAACATGGCTTCCGATGATGGCAATGTCGAGATTGTGGTTTGTCTGGGGAGTTCCTGTTTCGCACGAGGAAACTCAGAGAATCTCGCGATCATCAATGAGCATGTGAAAAGCCATGGCTTGAACGATTCGATTCACCTCACGGGTAAACTTTGCCAGGACCAGTGCAAGCAGGGGCCGAACGTGTCGATAGGTGGAGAGTCCTACCATGGCGTAACCGCGGCGAGGTTGCGCGAACTGCTTGAGCCGTTCGGCAAGCCGTTGGGGGAAGATCATGGAACAGTCTGATTTCATCAAGACCAGAAAGCGCGAATGTCAGGATTGCAATAAGTGCATCCGCGAATGCCCGGTGAAGGCGATTCGGGTGCAGGATACCTGTGCACAGGTTGTGCCGGAACTCTGCATTCTCTGCGGTAATTGCGTGCTGGCTTGCCCGAGCAACGCCAAACAGGTGTGCGACGACCTGCCCAGCGTGCAAGCTCTATTGAAAAGCAAACGCGCGGTGATTGCTTCATTGGCACCCTCTTACGTTGCGCAGTTTCCTGGCGTGCGGCCTCGGCAGTTGATTCATGCGCTGAGGAAGCTGGGCTTCTTTGCAGTGTCGGAGACCGCTCTTGGCGTCCAGCAGGTTTCAAGCAGCATCTTGTCTTTGATGAGCAAAGAGCCGAATCGGATCTGGATCTCTTCGGCTTGTCCGGGAGTTGTTGACTATATCCGCATGTATTATCCAGAATGCGTGCCCTATCTTTGTGAAGTTTTTTCACCACTGTTGGCTCATTGCAAGATGCTTCGCGCAAATTATGGCAAAGACATTGCGATTGTCTCAATCGGGCCTTGCATTGCGGAAAAGAAAGAGGCTGAAAAACATCCCGGGCTCCTTGATGTCGCTATTACCTTTGAAGATCTGAGTTATTGGCTGACGGAAGCGAAGATTGATCTGGCAGAGAGCGCCGAGATGCCAGAAGATCACTTTGAACCGGAGGAGGCGCAGGAAGGAACGCTCTTCCCGATCGAAGGCGGAATGGCTCCTGGACTTGTGGGGAAGAGCGAATTCGGGGATCTGAAATTCATGGCAGTCTCCGGCATGGAAAATGTCGAGCAGACGCTGAAGGATCTTTCAAGCTGGAAGCCCGAAAGCGGCATTTTTTTTGAAATGAGCGCATGCGCCGGTTCCTGCATCAACGGACCCAAAGCTTCACGTGACACATCTGTCGCGCAACGCCGGTTCGACGTCGTCCAACATGCAAAGCCTGCGAACGCGCTTCCGCGCGCGCTGGCGATTGATATCTCCGAGCACTATGCGGCCGAGCCGATCGTTCGCAAGGAATATAGCGAACAGCAATTGAGCGAAGCGCTGCGCACCGTTGGGAAGCACTCTGTCGATGATGAGTTGAATTGCGCGGGCTGCGGATATGACACTTGCCGCGACTTTGCCCGCGCTCTAATTTCGGGCAACGCCGAGCGTATGATGTGCGCCACCTACACCCGGCAAAAAGCACAGAAAAAGGCCATTGCTCTGTTGCAAAGGATGCCGTCCGCCGTGGTGATCGTTGATGACAACCTGAAGATCATTGAATGCAACGCGAACTTTGTTCACCTGTTTGCCGAAGATATTGAGCAGTCGAAAGAGTTGGAAGGCAGCGCTCTGGACGCGGTGATACCTTTCTCCTATCTCTTCCGCCGCGTGCTCGAATCGGGCGAAGATATTGTGAGCCACGATATTCGCTACCAGAAGAACATCCTCAACACGAGCATCTTTGCCATCGAGCCTCAGTCGGTGATGTGCGGAATTTTCCAAGACATCACGAAGCCAATCTTCCAGAAAGAGCAGATTATTGGGCGCGCCCGCGACGTGATCCAGAAGAACCTGAAGACAGTGCAACAGATCGCTTTTCTCCTGGGTGAAAATGCCGCCGATTCGGAGATCATTCTCAACTCCATTGTGCGCTCGTTCAGTCCCGAGGAAGTTGACGAAAGTGAAGCCGGAGAGAAGAAGTGACCGGCACAGAGAGCTTCATCGAGGTCGATTCTTACCAGCGGGCCAAGAACGGCCAGTTCATCTCTGGGGACGTTTTTTTGTCGCGGAAGGTTGAGCCGGAAGGCCGCATCATTTCCGTTCTGTCCGACGGCCTAGGCAGCGGCGTAAAGGCCAGTGTTCTGGCCTCGATGACGGCAACCATGGCTTTGAAATTCACCGCCAGCCCGATGGATATGTACGAGTCGGCGGAGATCATCATGGACACTCTGCCGATCTGCAGCGTGCGAAAGATCAGCTACTCGACGTTTACTGTCGTCGACATGGCTCGCACCGGCGAGACTCGCATCATTGAACACGGCAATCCTCCATTCCTGCTTATCCGGCCCAACGGAGAGTTGAGGGTTGAGAAGACCGAGGTGCGTCCTAAGCGGTGGGAAGACCGCGTGATCAGCTTTTCCACCTTTAGCGTACAGCGTGAAGATCGCATTGTTTTCTTTTCCGATGGCATCACGCAGGCGGGGATGGGCGAGTACCGCACGCCGCTTGGATGGGGATTGGAGAGCGTCGACAAGTTCATTCGCGAGGAGATTGACCGGCATCCGCATATATCGGCTCGCGAGTTGTCGCGTCTATTGGTCGAGAAGGCGGAGGAGGTTGACGGCCTCAGCGCTAAAGACGATATTACCTGCGGAGTAGTGTACTTCCGGAGTCCGCGCCAACTGCTGGTGATCACTGGGGCACCATTCAATCGCGCACACGACCAGGATCTCGCAAAGCTGGCCGAACGCACTTCAGGACGCAAGGTCATCTGCGGCGGAACGACAGCCAACATCATTTCGCGGATACTGAATCGCACTATTCAAATCGACATGCGGCAGCAACTGCACTCGAAGGTGCCGCCGTCCGCAAAGATGGATGGCTTCGATCTGGTTACAGAGGGAACGCTGACTCTGGGTGAAGTACTACGCCTTCTCGAGGAGGGCTTCGCGCCGGAGGATATGAAATCCAATGCGGCCGTGCGGCTCGCAACAATGCTGCTAGACAGCGATATTGTGAAGTTCGCTGTCGGCACGCGCATCAATGAAGCGCACCAAGACCCCAACATTCCGGTCGAGCTTGATCTGCGCCGCAACATCGTGAAACGCATCGCTCTGCTGCTTGAAAGCAAACATATGAAACGGGTGATTATCCAGTACGTCTAGGCGATAGATGATTGCCAGAGCCGTACGATGCTGGCTGAAGAGCTAGCTTATCACTCCTAAATGCGCTTGAGTTCCCGCTCACGCAACCATGTGAAGATTACGGGAGTCACAATCAACACGTGGATCAGCGAGCTGACCATTCCTCCCAGCACAGGCGCTGCAAGCGGCTTCATGAATTCGGCGCCGGTTCGTGTGGACCACAACAGAGGCAACAGTCCGGCAACCACTGTAGCGACAGTCATCACCTTGGGACGGAGCCGCAGGAGTGCACCCTCCATTACAGCTTCATGCAGAGTGGCACGCGTGAGCTGTCCATCAGCGGCCTTGCGGCGCGCGACCGCCTCTTCGAGATAGATGACCATCACCACGCCGGTTTGTACAGCAGTTCCAAATAGGGCGATGAAACCAACCCACACCGCCACCGAAAAGTTGAGTCCCATTGCCTTGACCAGAAACACGCCGCCGGTGAGTGCAAACGGCACCGCCAACAGCACATGAGCCGCTTCCTTCGCCGAGCCGTAGGTGCGATAGAGCAAAACAAAAATCACGACGAGCACGAGCGGGATGACCATCTCAAGACGCTTGCGCGCGCTGATCTCATTCTCGTATTGGCCGCTCCATTCAACATAGTACCCCGGCGGCATCTTCACCTGTTGAGTTACGACTCGCTGAGCCTCTTCGACAAAACGTCCCACGTCGCGTCCACGCACGTTCAGCAAGACGGACCCGCGCAAAAGGCCGTTTTCGCTGCTGATCATCGAGGGCCCCATCGTCGTCTTGATTGTGACGACTTTGCTCAAAGGTACTTGCGCACCGTTGCTGCCAGCGACAAGGACTTCACCAAGCTGCTGCGTGTTTTCGCGGAAGTCGCGCGCATATCTGACCCTGACGGGGAAGCGCTGGCGGCCCTCGATAGTCGTGGTCAGATTTTTGCCGCCAACCGCTGTCTCGATTGCGTCTTCCACATCCGCCACATTCAACCCATAGCGACTGGCGGCCGGCCGATCAACTGTCATTTCTAAATACGGAGAACCTGTCGTACGCTCGGCGTAGAGATCGGTTGCACCGGGTATCTTGCTGACGGCCTCTTTGATCTCTGCCGACTTTTGTTCAATCACATTTAAATCGGGGCCGAAGACCTTGATGCCGATCTGCGTGCGAATGCCGGTGGATAGCATATCGATTCGATTTCGAATTGGCTGCGTCCAGATGTTGGTTACACCGGGAATCTGCAGCTTCTCATCGAGTCTTGCGAGAATTGCATCCTTGGTGAGTCCTTTGGGCCATTGATCTTTGGGTTTGAAGGTGATGGTGGTTTCGCTCATATTCACGGGCGCTGGGTCAGTCGAGGTCTCGGCACGTCCGACTTTTCCGACCACCATGGCGACCGCAGGATCGGCGGCGATGATTCGATCCTGCTGCCGAAGAATCTCTGTGGCCTTGGTGAGCGAGATGCGCGGATCTGTGATGGGCATGAAGAGAGCTGTCTCTTCGTCGAGCGGCGGCATGAATTCAGAGCCAATGGTTGTGGCGGTATAGACGGCGGCGCAGAAGAGCGTAAGAGCCAGGCCGAGTGTGATCGCCCGGTGACGAAGCGCCCACGACAAGATTGGTTTGTAAATTGCTCGCAAGAGCCGCATGACTGGGTTCTCTTCTTCGCGATGCAACTTACCGCGAATGAGAAAGGTGCACAGCACCGGCACGAGCGTGATGGCAAGAATGGTGGAACCAACCATGGCAAAGGTCTTGGTGAAGGCCAGTGGATGAAACATTTTGCCCTCCATGCCGGTGAGAGCAAAGACCGGAACGAAGGCAAGAATAATGATGACCATGGCAAAGGAGATCGGCCGGCCCACTAACCGCGCGGCGTTGAAAGTGATATCCCAGATGTGTTCGCGATAGTTGCCGTGCTCATGTTCGTATTGCTCTGCCTGTCGAATCACGTTTTCAGTCATCACAATTCCTGCGTCGACAAGCACGCCAATGGCAATCGCGATTCCTCCTAGCGACATGATGTTCGACGAGATGCCCGCACCATTCATCAAGAGAAATGACCCGAGGACAGCGAGAGGCAACGGAATAGTCACGACGAGAATGCTGCGGAAGTGCCAGAGAAAAAGCACATGCGCCAGCGTGACCAGAATGATCTCTTCAATCAGCGCGTGGCGCAGCGTGCCCACAGCATGATCGATCAAGACACTGCGATCGTAGAAAGGAACGATTTTCACGCCCGTGGGAAGGCCGGGTTGAATCTCGCCGATCTTCTTCTTGACAGCCTCGATAACCTCGCGGGCATTGGCGCCGTAGCGAATCACAACAACGCCGCCGACTGCTTCCTTGCCGTCTTTGTCGAGAACGCCGCGACGGAACTCGGGACCTAACTGCACGCTGGCTACGTTGCCGACGGTGACAGGCGTTCCGTTGTATGCGCCGATCGATATGTTCTCGATGTCTTTGAGCCCGCCGATGAGACCAATGCCGCGAACCATGTTCTCTGTATCGCCGGTCTCGATGACCTTGGCGCCAACGTTGTTGTTGCTGTGCTCAACCGCACCGACAATATCTTTCAGTGCGACGTTATAGGCTCGCATCTTGATCGGGTCGAGATCGATCTGGTATTGCTTTACGAATCCACCAACGCTGGCGACCTCTGCCACGCCGGGCACGGAGTTGAGCTGATACTTGATGAACCAGTCTTGCAGCGAGTGGAGCGTGCCGCTGTCATAAGGCCCTTCGACCGTATACCAGAAGACCTGGCCTACGCCGGTCGCATCCGGCCCCATCATCGGCGTTACGCCCGCTGGCAAAAAACTGCCGGCGAGGCTTAGCCGCTCAAGCACGCGGGTCCGCGCGAAGTAGATATCGACTTTGTCCTCGAAGATGACATTGACCATCGAGAAACCGAAGGCGGACGATGAGCGGACTGTGCGCACGTGTGGCAACCCTTGCAGATTGACAGTGAGTGGATAAGTGATCTGATCTTCCACCTCCTGCGGACTGCGGCCGGCCCATTCGGTGAAGACAATGACCTGGTTTTCGCTCAGGTCGGGGATCGCGTCGATGGGCGTATGAATGAGCGCCCAATAACCCCAGACCGCAAGCGCGGCATAGATGGCCAGGATCAGCCAACGATTCTTCATGGAGAATTCGATGATGCGGTTGATCATTGCTCTTCCTTACCTTGCGTTGAGGCGAGTGTGAAAAGTTGCGATCGCCGCGCCATTTTTACGGGCCTCGACAAGTACGGTCCACGTTCCCGCCATCGGCGCCTGGCCTTTGCCGATGTACATTTGCCGATCGGGCATCCACGCAAGGTCGATGGAGCTTTTCATTTCAGGCATGTTCATCGCAGGCATTGCAGGCATGATGAGTCTCAAGTTGACGCTTGCGCCGGCGAGGGGCTTGCCTTGTGCGTCGGCAAGATTCACGCGGAACTGATTGTCTTCGCCGGCCTTCAGTGGATTGGGATCCGCTTGAAAATCAATCTTCGCCGCACTCGCTTTGGTGGCCGAATTTGCCGTAGTGGCTGTTGCAGGCGCTTCGGAAAACTCCTTCGATCCGCCGTAGAGGCCTGACATGCCTGAACTCAGATGCGCCTGCGAATCGATGAGGAAGTTGCCATTGAGCACGACCTTGTCGCCCGGCGCTAAACCGCTCGACACTGGATAGAGATCCTCTGCAGGTGCGCCAACCTGCACTTCTCGCGCTTCGAAGACTCCGTTAGGCCGCGCGAGATAGACGAGCTTACGCGTGCCGGTGTCGAGTACCGCTGAACGCGGAACTACCACACCGGGATGCGTGCCGTGGCTGACAAAACTCGCACTTACAAACATGCCCGGCAACAAGCGCATTCCTGGATTGGCGAGATGCACATGAACCGGCACGGTGCGTGTCTGTGGATTGGCGGAAGGCTCGATGAATTGAACATGGCCGTGCAGTATCTGGCCAGGCAGCGCTTCGGCGGTGATGGCTACTTCCTGGCCCTGGCGAATTTGCGCGAGCTGCTCTTCGTATACGTCGGCCTTGATCCACACCTCGCTCAGGTCGGCAACGGTGAGCAGTGTTTCGCCTGCGTTCACATATTGTCCCTGCGTCACCTTGCGCTCCACCACACTCCCGGCGGTGTTGGCGTAGATGGTGACATGCGGAACGCCTGCAGCCGCAGGCGCATTGAACTGCTTCTCCGCGATTCCCCACAACTCGAGCCTGCGCTGGCTCGCCTTCACCAGCGCGTCGGCCTGCGTCTTCGCGAATGCATCGTCGGACTGGTGGAGCAGGTTGCGATTCTCCTGCGCCAGTCGGTATTCCTCGATTGCTGTTGCCACCTCGGGGCTGTATAGATCGGCAACGGCCTGGCCATGCCGGACACGTTCGCCGGTGTATTGTACGTAAAGCTTGTCCACGCGGCCGCCAATCCACGCACTAACTGCGGCTAATTGCGACTCGGGCTGCTCGACGCGGCCGAAGGCATCGATGCTGGTCTTCAATGCAGCGGTGCGCACTTCGGCTACCTGCACGCCAGCCGCGGTGATTTCGGCAGGAGTGAGTTCGACGGTCGTGCCAGACTCCGTTCCCTGATTGGCAGCGTGGTCAGCGACAGTTCGAGCGGTCGCAGTTTGCATCTCCAACTTGGGCGAAGCGACAACCGGGCGGATCTGCTTTGCAATGAAGACTCCGGCAGCCAGCGTAGCAACCAGGATTCCTGCGCCGCCGCCGAGCGCAAACACTCTTTTTTCTTTCGATGTCATTGGTTTGTCCTCTTTGCATCCCGGTTCGTTGCATTCGCAATCGGAGCGCCAATTGCGCGTTCCAGTTGCGCCAAGCCTGCGTCGGTTTCTGCCGAAGCTTTGTAGTAAGCGGTCTGAATATCAAGCAGCAGATTCTGTGCGTCGATCAAACTCATGAACTCCGCACGATTGTTCTGGTATGCGGCGGTCGAGGCCTTGAACGATGCGTCCGCCTGCGGCAATAGTGTGTCTCGATAGAGCTTGACGCGCTTCTCGGCCGATAGCACTGCGATTTGCGCCTGCCGGATTTCGAGGAAGACAGCCGCCGCGCGCGCTTCCAGTTCCGACTGAGAGAGTTCGGTCGCCGCGTCGGTCTGCTTCGCCTCGTTCTCATGGCGTTCGCGATTGAGCCAGGGAAGATTCATCGACCCTTCAGCCATGTAGGCACTGCGTGCCACTGAGCCAGTGGGCATCAACATGTAGCCAAGCGCAACCGTGAAGTCGGGCTTCATCCCCAGTCGGCTCATCGTTCCTTCGTTTTTTGATTTGGCAATCTGCGAGCGCAAACCGGCGAGCTCTGGCCGGTGTTCCATCGCCGCGTACTCCAGCTCTTCGAGTGCGGGCAAAGCTGCGGGAACTGAATAGCTGCCATCAATTTCGATCGCTTCGTCAGGACGCCGTCCCATCAGAGCATTCAACTGCGCACGCGCTGTATCCCGTTCCTCATCGAGCTCGATCAGGTGCTCGCTCAAACGAGTCAACGCCATCTGCGCGCGGAGCACATCGGCCTGGGGAACTTTGCCCGAAGTGTACTGCGCCAACGCCACGGCCAAGGCTTCCTTGAGCAGCGATGCTTGGCGTTCATGCAGCTTCATCTCGTCGGCGTTGCGCATCAGGGTGGAGCAGAGCTTCCGGGCCTCGGCGGAGACTTCCTGGCGCAGAGACTCCAGATTGCTGGCCTCTACATTTACGTCATCCTCGGCCAGCCTGACGCGCATCTCCCGCTTCTGACGGTTGGGAAAGGTCTGCTGCAACCCGATCATAATCTGTGCCTGATTCAGATCCCAGGGCTTTGTCAGCGGTGTACTCCAGTCGCGCACCATCAGCATGGGATCGTCGAGGCTGCGAGCGGTACTGGTTTTCATCCTGGCAAGAGACAGGCGCCGCACAGCCGCGCGAATCTCAGGGCTACGCTCAACAGAGGCGGCAACAACCTCATCGACCGATAAAGAGCGCACACTCAAGCCTGAGGCGACTACATGACTCGGCTCAATTTGCCCCAAACAGGCAATCGAAAACGTCAATATTATTGGCGCAAGAACATGGATTGGTTTCACTCTTCAACTCCGCTGAATTCAGCTAGATGGATATGCCGAGGCGCAGATATGCGCACCCCGGAAAGCCGCTGCGGAAGTTGAAATTCAGATTCTTAAGATGAATGCGCCGGTCGGCGGAGACTGGGGTGGAATGACTGACAGTCTCTGGAACTCGCTCGAAAACGAAGGTTCATCGGAAGAGACGAACTCCTGCGCAACCATGATCGAGGCAGCATCCGGAAGATCGGGCGTAACCACAACGGCTGGCAGTGGAGCGCTGGCGATGCAGCAGTTTTTTTGAGCAGTCTTGGCGGGTTCTGACGGATGAGAGCAGCAACTATGCGCCGTGTTCTGTGTCCGTTGCAGGCAGATGCCCATGGGCACAAGCAACGTACCCATCAAGAGGATGGCCACCGCTGCGCGTTGGAAGACACCGCTCCGCATGACAGGAGTCTACCACAGACTGAGGTTTTTCTGGTGATGTTTGTCACAAGGCGGTTGATGATTGGCTGCCTTTGGCTTTCGTCCTTTTGCCGAAGGTCGAGTCCTGTATCGATTCGTTCATGCGGCTTGCCGACGGAGATTCCGTCTGAAAATGCTCAGAGTGATGCGGTGGCGATGAGTCTCTCGTGGTTAAGCAGGGACTTCACTCTAGCCTTGATATCGTCGCGGATGGCTCGGACCTCGACCATCGATTGCCCTTTGGGGTCGCGGAGAGGCCAATCGTCACGGCGGAGGCCAGGGACGTAAGGGCACCTGTCGCCGCAACCCATGGTGATGAGCAACTGCGCGTCCCTCGCAAGTTCGTCTGTCAATTTTTGAGGCTTGGAGTTGCTGAGGTCGATGCCAATCTCTTGCATGGCGGTAAGAACTTCAGGATGAACACGCAAGCCTGGATCTGTTCCTGCCGATATGGCCATAGCCTTCGCCGGGTCGGCGAGTTGATTGAAGAAGGCTGCGGCCATCTGCGAACGGCCGGCGTTATGGATGCAGGCAAAAATGATTTTAACCATGATCCCTTCCTATCGGTTTTTGAATCTGCCTATTGCTTTCCGATGTTGTCGATCTCACGTTGCAGGGCAAAAGTTTCCAGTGTTGCCAACGGCAGGCAGAGGAAGAGGCTGATGCGGCGGTCGAGTACAGACAAGGCTTGGGCAAAAGCGCGCTCTATCTCCGCATGCGTGCCCTGCACTGCTGCAGGATCGGGGACGCCCCAATGGGCCGTCATCGGCTGGCCGGGCCAGAGAGGACAGACCTCACTGGCAGCCTTGTCACAGACAGTAAAAACGAAGTGGAGTTGTGGTGCGTCGGGCACTGCAAACTCGTCCCAGGACTTGCTGCGGAGATTTGCGGTACTCAACCTAGCCTTTTCGAGCTGGTGAATGGCCTCTGGCCGCACAACTCCGGTAGGATGGCTTCCCGCGCTGAAGGCGGTGAAGTTCGCCGCGCCCTTACGATTCATGATCGCCTCAGCCATAATCGAGCGGGCGGAGTTTCCCGTACAAAGAAACAACACGTTGTAATGGGCCATTGCGACGTCCTTTCGCTCTCCGATGAAGGGTTACGAGTTCTTGCTTGGCTTGATGGCGTACACCTTTACGCTGGCCGCTGCCGCATTGATGTCGTACTGCGCAAGCAGTGCCTTGAGTTCGTCGTGAACGGATGCGGATTTCGCGGGTGCAGGCGTGCAGCAAGAAGCCTCGATGACCTGAAGCGGATTTGCAGTGTCCATCTTCGGCGAGCAGCAGCCGGACTGATTTTCGACCTTGGCGTATGCATTGAGATCCTTGCGGCTATCGACGATCTCAACGTGCTCAAATCCAGCAGCGAGCAGTCCAGCCCGGTAATCATCGATCAGAATAGCTCCAGCAATGCAGCCAACGTAGGCGGCGATGCTCTGCGCTACCGCCTCGGGAAGTTCCTTCTTTAAGGCGATGTCACTTACCGCGACGCGGCCGCCGGGCTTCAAAACGCGAGCGATTTCGCGAAAGACCGCAGGCTTGTCCGGCGCGAGATTCAGCACGCAGTTTGAAATCACGCAGTCGACCGAAGCATCCGGCAACGGAATCCGGTCGATTGTGGACTGGAAGAATTCGACGTTGGTGTAGCCGCCCGCTTTGGCGTTGGCGCGTGCCCGATCGATCATGGCTGGCGTCATATCAATGCCGATGGCGCGGCCATCGGGGCCAACCATTTTTGCGGCAAGAAAGACATCGAGACCTCCGCCTGAGCCGAGATCAACGACGACTTCGCCGGGTTTGATGTGTGCCGTAGCTGTGGGATTGCCGCAGGATAAGCCCATGTTAGCTCCCGCAGGAATGGATGTAAGCTGCTCTGCTGTGTAGCCGAACGCCTCGGCGACCGCCTTGACGCCAGCATCGTTGCTGGACAGTTCACTCTCAGCCACAGCGCCGTACTTCGATTTTACCGACTCCAAAATGCTTTCTGCCATGATCTTCACCTCAAGAAACATATTTGCAAACACAACTATATCCCTTGCCAACATATTCGTCAAGGCGTATAAATAATTTATGACGGCGAAATCGATTTCGTTTAATATGGAGCTATTTTTCCAGGCGCTGGGCGACATGACCCGCCTTCGCTTGCTCAATCTGATGGGAGACCGGGAGATTTGCGTCTGTTACTTCGTTGAGATCCTGGAGCAGGGACAGCCCAAAATCTCCCGCCATCTGGCTTACCTGCGCCGCGCTGGAATTGTCGAGGCACGGCGTGAAGGGAAGTGGATGCACTATCGAATCCTCATGCCGGAGAATGCCGGCGCCTCGCAACTGCTGCGCCAGACGCTGGCATGGCTCAAGGAAGACCGGGCCATGCAGGCGGACAGGGCGCGACTGGCAAAGGCTTGCTGCAGTCCGGCAAAGTTCGTTGCACTCCAGAGCGCACCCGCGCCTGTTCCGGTCATATTCCAAAGCACAAGGAAGGCCAGGTAATCATGTCCAGCAGTCCGTATACGCAAGGTAAGACGTGCACACCGCTGCAGCGGAAGAAGCTCTCTTTTCTGGACCACTATCTCACGCTCTGGATATTTCTTGCCATGGCCATCGGGGTCTCCATCGGGCATTTCGTTCCTGGCTCGGCTGGCTTCGTCAATCATTTTCAAAGCGGGACCACGAACATTCCGATCGCCATTGGACTGATCATCATGATGTATCCGCCGCTGGCGAAGGTGCGATACGAGAAGTTGCATGATGTCTTCCGCAACAAGCGCGTTCTTGGATTATCGCTCGTGCAGAACTGGCTTATCGGTCCGATGCTGATGTTCGTTCTTGCTGTTGTGTTTCTTCGCGGCGATCCGGCCTATATGCGAGGCCTCATTCTGATCGGCATTGCGCGCTGCATCGCCATGGTGCTGGTGTGGAACGAACTGGCAGACGGCGACACGGACTACGCTGCCGGCCTGGTTGCCATCAACAGCGTCTTTCAGGTGCTTTTTTACAGCTTCTATGCGTGGATCTTTATTACCGTGCTTCCCAAGTGGCTGGGCCTTGAAGGGAGCATCGTTGATGTGAGCATAAGTCAGATCGCCAAGAGCGTTGCCATCTACCTTGGGATTCCATTCGTTTCAGGCTTCCTAACGCGTTTCGTGCTGATTCGAATCAAAGGTGAGGAGTGGTATCGCACCCGATTTATTCCGCGCATTAGCCCACTAACGTTGGTTGCCCTTTTGTTCACGATCCTGGTGATGTTTTCACTCAAGGGCGATCTAATTGTGCGTCTGCCATTCGACGTAATTCGCATTGCAGTTCCGCTGGTCGTTTACTTCCTCATCATGTTTCTAGTTAGCTTTTGGATGGGGAGAAGGCTCGGCGCGGATTACGCGCAATCCGCGACGCTGTCGTTTACGGCGGCTGGCAATAACTTCGAGTTGGCTATTGCCGTAGCTGTAGCTGTCTTTGGCCTCAACTCGGGGGAGGCATTTGTCGGCGTTGTCGGCCCGCTCATTGAAGTGCCAGCACTGATCGGATTGGTCAATG
>Ga0302321_100000171_pt1 | contig 58225 bp, 50 predicted proteins | sample Fen_T0_1_FD_202505 | JGI IMG/M metagenome (GOLD analysis project Ga0302321, IMG submission 202505) | Peat permafrost microbial communities from Stordalen Mire near Abisko, Sweden - Fen_T0_1 | ecosystem: Environmental > Terrestrial > Soil > Wetlands > Permafrost | place: Sweden: Abisko... | reverse complement strand
TAGCGCGATGAAGTTCGGGCGACACGAATTGCCGCGCCATCGTTTGGGCCGGGGCCCCAAACTCGGGGGTGGGGCCCCGCTGAATTCACTTCAGCGGGTGCGGGGGAGAATCCCCCGACGTAGGGAGGCCCGCTGGACATACTCCAGCGGGTGCGGGGAAAATCCCCGATGGACCGAGCGGCGTGAGTTAGTACGCCGCTCGAACCTGACGCTCACTTCGATTCGGCTGCTGAGGCGGCCGCGGCCGCGGCCACGCCGGCAGCGCCAGCCGCACCAGTCGCGCCTGCGTAGCGACGACGGAAGCGGTCGACCCGACCTTGGGTATCCATCATGCGCTGCTTGCCCGTATAAAACGGGTGGCACGCCGCGCAGACGTCGACCTGAAGCTCAGTCTTGGTGGAGCGGGTCTCGAACTTGTTGCCACAAGCGCAAGCCACCGCGACCGTGTTGTATTCCGGGTGAATGCCGTCTTTCATCGTATCTCCAAGGCCTTCTCGGCTGCCCCGACCACGCGCCGGGGTGTGCGAAAAGGACGCGGAACCTAGCTTGCGTCTTCGTCCCGGACAAGCAACCCCCGCGCTTTCGACACGATTGCTGGCGCGGCGATTGGGCCTCGGGCCGGACTGGACTCGGCTCGCGGTCTGGATGCGCCGCGTAATATTTAGTCAAATCAACATGTTATCGGTGATTCTGGGCGCTCGGCCGCGAACTTGACCGCCGCGCTTTTTTCCATCAAGGATCCCGCCGCAATGTCCGATCCGACGCGACGCGACGCGCTCAAGCGCCTCGGGGCCCTGGGCCTCGTCGTGGGCGGCGCTGCGGCGACGGCCAAGTGGACCTACGACCCGGGCGGCTTCGGCTTGGCTCAGGCCAGCGGTGAGCGCCAGGTCAGGGACTTTCGCATCCACCACCCGGCGTCGGGTGGCGAGCCAGTATTCGCGATCGCCAAAAGCAGCACCGATCCGGCCGAGCTCGTGCGCCGCGCGGTAACCGCGATGGGCGGCATGAAGCGCTTCGTTTCGCGGGGCGACATCGTCGCGGTCAAGCCAAACATCGGTTGGGATCGCATGCCCGTACACGCGGCCAATACCAACCCGCTGGTGGTGGCCGAGGTCGTGAAGCTTTGCTTCGACGCGGGCGCCAAAGAAGTGATCGTTACCGATGCCTCCTGCAACGAAGCCAATCGCTGCTTTCAGCGCTCGGGCATTTGGCGGGCCGCGTACGCGCTGGGCGCGAACGTGATTTTGCCCTCCGCGCATCGCTTCCGCGATCTACGTATGAAGGGCGAGGTGCTCGATCAATGGCCTGTGTATTTGCCGCTCGTGAACGCCGACAAGGTGATCAACGTGCCCGTGGCCAAGCATCACAATCTATCCAAATTCACCGGCGGCATGAAGAATTGGTACGGCATCCTCGGCGGCCGGCGCAATCGTCTGCATCAGAACATCGACGTTTCGATCGCTGATTTGGCGACCTTCATGCGCCCCACGCTGACCGTGCTGGATGCGACGCGCGTGTTGCTGCGCAATGGCCCGCAGGGCGGCAATATCGACGACGCCAAAGACATGCATCAAGTCATTGCCGGCCTCGATCAGGTCGCGATCGACTCCTACGGCTGCACACTGATCGGTGAAAAAGCGACGAACGTGCGCTACCTCAAGCTCGGACACGAGCGCGGCATCGGCAGCATGTTTTGGGAACAGCTGCCCCACGTGGAGGTCTAACGGTGAGCAGCGGCGCACCGGGTGAGCTCGAGCCCGGGATCAACGGTGGGGACTTTCCCGCGCCGATCCCCTGGCTCGCTAACGTTGGCAGGGTTCAGCCGCTGGACGCGGCCGAAGCGCGTCGCAACGCGCCGCACGCCCGGCAATTGATTCAAATTCGAAGAGCGAGCGCCGTGCCCGCGCCCGTGCCGAGCCGAGCCGTGAATCGGACGGCCGCGTCCGCCACGTTGGTCAACAGTGGCGGGCCGAGCGCCCCGAGTGTCCCCGCCAAACCCAAAAAAGCGGGACCGAAGCGTCCCGGCTCCGGCATCCCGGCGCGCAAGCTGATCCGGATCTTGGTTTGGGTTCGGCGCGCGTCGCAAATCGGCTTCGTCACGCTGTTCTTGTATTTCCTCGCGCACACCGCGTTCCGCGGCACTTTCACCGCAACCGCGGGTGAGCCCGTGCGCTTACCGCTGCCGGTCGAAGGCTTCCTGCTCGCCGATCCGTTCGTGGGCGCGATGACCCTGCTCAGCACGCACACGGTGTATCGAGGCTTGGCTTGGTCGTTCGTGGTGCTGGCGCTGACGTTGGTTTTCGGTCGCGTGTTTTGCGGCTGGATTTGCCCGTTCGGGACGTTGCACCACTTCTTCGGTTGGATCTTCCCGAGTCGCTATTTGCGCGGCAACAAACGCGTCGAGTCGAACAAGACGCATTGGTGGCAGGCGGGCAAATACTACATCATGTGGGCATCGCTCGGCGCCGCCGTCGTGGGCAGCGCGATCGGCGGCTTGCTCGATCCGATCTGCGTCGCGGTGCGCACGATCGGCATGGGCGTGATCCCGGCGCTGCAATACTTTGGCGTGCGTACGGCCACCGTGATCGCCAGCAGCAACGTGCGGGTTTTGCAGAACGCCACCGACGGCGCGCAAGACGTGCTCTCGCGCACGGTGTGGACAGCCAATCAGAGCTACTTTCACCAGACTTGGCTGATCGTGTTCTTCCTGGTCGGCGTTCTGTTCATGAACCGCTTCATCCCGCGCTTTTGGTGCCGGGCGCTCTGTCCACTAGGCGCGTTCTTGGGCTTGTTCTCGCGCTTCTCCTTGTTCGGCATGGAGAAGGATCACGCCAAATGCACCGATTGCAATCTGTGCTTGGTCAATTGTCAGGGGGCGGATAGCCCGCAGGGCGGCGTGAAGCACAGGCAGGACGAGTGCCATATGTGCCTGAACTGCGAGACGGCCTGCCCCGAGGACGTGATCAAGTTTCGCTTCTTGCCCAAGCGTACGAGCACGATCACCAAGCCCGATTTGCAGCGCCGTACGCTGGTGGCCGCGACGGCCGCGGGTGCGGTGTGCATCCCCGGCCTGCGCATCGGCAACTGGCCGGACAAAGCCTATAGCGAAAAGGTAATTCGTCCGCCGGGGGCGGTCGAGGAGCGAGCTTTCCTCGAGCGCTGCATCCGCTGCGCCGAGTGTATGAAGGTGTGCCCGAACAACGCGCTCCATCCGGCATTCTTCGAAGCGGGCATCGAGGGCCTGTGGACGCCGATCCTGATCCCGCGCATCGGCTACTGTGAGTTTTCGTGTGTGCTGTGCGGTCAAGTTTGCCCAACCGGGGCGATCCAAAAAATCACCGAGAAGCAGAAAATGGGCATCGGCCAAAAGCCGATCTCGATCGGCACTGCGATGTACGATCAGGGCCGTTGCTTGCCCTGGGCCATGGCCACGCCCTGCATCGTGTGTGAAGAGTTTTGTCCGACTTCACCGAAGGCGATTTGGCCGGAAGCGGTCGAAGTGCCGAAGCGTGACAGCAAGTATCGAAAAGAAGGCGAACAGGCGGCGATGCTGACCGTGAAGGTGCAGCGCCCGCACGTCGATCCAGGGCTGTGCGTGGGCTGTGGCGCTTGTGAGAAGGTCTGCCCGATCGTCGACAAACCCGCAGTCTACGTGACCAACGCGGGGGAAACGCGCTCCAAGACCAACGTGATCCTGCTGGAGAACACGGCTTACGGTCAGTCGTGAGCAAGCGCGACGAGCGAGCGCTGAGCTCGGTCAGCGTCAAGGCCCGCAGGCGGCGTCACCGTCACCGCTGACACCGCAGCCAGCGCTGCACGGGGTCACGGTCGGCGTGCCATCGGTGCAGGTGACTTGGTAAGACAGGAGATTCTGCGTTGGCTGTAGGCCTGCAAACTAACGCGCCGTCCGCCCAGGATCCACGCGTTTAAGTCTTCCGGGGCTAAGCCCAAACGACCGAGACACCGCTGCCATAGGCTGTGCCAAGGCAAAGAACGAAGAGAATTGGCACAACGGGCAGTAAGTCTGCGAAAATGGCGGTTCAAAGTTGGTGAGTCGCTGGCGCGTGGATTGTCCACCGGTGTGGCGTGTAAATTGCGTGCGGAAGGTCTGATCCATGGCTAGAGTTTCGCAGCGGTTCTGGAGTTTCGTCCTTTTGGGGACGGCATTGCTCATGCTGGGCGGTGGTTGCGGGCGCAACGACCTGCCGCTCTACGGCGGCTCCAGCGTGGCCGGCGGGTCCGGGTCTTCGCCGGCCGGCGCCGGCAACCGCGCGGGCTCCGGCAACACGGGCAACGCTGGCGGCTTCGGCAACACGGGCAATGCTGGCGGCTTCGGCAACACGGGCAACGCTGGTGGCTTCGGCAACGTCGGCAACAACGGCGGCTTCGGCAACGTCGGCAACAACGGCGGCTTCGGCAACACCGCTGGCGCCACCTCCTTCTGTGGTGACGGCTTCTGTGGTCCCGGCGAGAACATGGACAGCTGCATCAAGGACTGCCACCCGCTGTGTCACGACGGCAAGTGCAACTTGCAGTACGACCCGCTGGTTTGCCCGGAAGACTGCGCGACTTGTGGCAATAACTACTGCGACAACGGTCCCGATCAATTCAACGGTTGCTCTTGGGAATGCGCCTGCGGCAACGGCCAGTGCGACGCGCAGGTGAACGAGACCGTCGCCAACTGTCCGTCGGACTGCTCGCCCTGCAACAACGACATGTACTGCTCGATCTTCGAGTCCGCGAAAACGTGCCCGAAGGACTGCTACTGCGGCAACGGCCAGTGCAACGTCGGCGAGAACACCTTCAACTGTCCGACCGATTGTGGCCTCTGCAACTACAACGCGGTGTGCGAGGGTGCCGAGAACCCGACGCAGTGCCCGCAGGACTGCTATTGCGGCAACGGCGCCTGTGAACTCAACGAGAACACGCTCAATTGCCCCGTGGACTGCGGCTCATGCAACAACAACAAGCAGTGCGAGGGAATGGAGACGCCCTGGCAGTGCCCGAACGATTGCTTCTGCGGCAACGGTCAATGCGAGCCGATGTTCAAAGAAACCTCGGACACTTGCCCGAGCGATTGCCCGGTGTGCAATGGCAACCGCGTGTGCGAAGGCTTGGAGAACCCGACCGGCTGCCCTTCGGATTGCTACTGCGGGAACAAGAGCTGCGAGACGCAGTTCGGAGAGACGCAGTTCAACTGCTCGCAAGATTGCGGCCAACCCTGCAACAACGATGGCTACTGCGGGACAGGCGAAACCCTGACTGGCTGCCCCAATGATTGCACCTGCGGCAACGGCAAGTGCGACAACCCGAAGGACGTCTACAATCAGTGCGGCCAGGAGTGCAAGAGCCTGTGTGGCAACGGCAAATGCGACTGCTTCGCCGATTTCGTGAACGGCTGCTTGCAGCAGGATTGCCCCAACCCGGATGTGTGCAACACGCCCTGATCGGACCGTGAAGCCCAGAAACGGCCACTTCTGCGGGCTGAAGTGGCCGGCCGTTTTCGACGTCGAAGAAGGCGTAGGCCCGGGGGCGAGATCTGGCTAAGCTCCCCCAGAGCGATGACGGGAGAAGGCAACATATCCGCCTTGCGCGCCCAAGCGGCGCGCGTGGCAGCCTGGTTGGTCGACAAGCAGCGCCCGGACGAGGCCGTCGCGTTACTCAGCGCTTGGGCCGCCAACGGTCCGAGTGATCCCGAAGGTCAGCAGTTGCTCGCGCAAGCCCTGCGCATCGATCCCGGAGCGCGCATCGCGCAGCTGGCGTTCGAACGCATGGAAGGGATGGCCGGTGATCACGGCGCGCTGGGGGACGCCGTGGCGCGTTACGCGCCGGCCGAGCTCGCCAAGTTAGACGCCGAGATGAAGCGGCCGAGTTTTCGGCGCGCGCAGATGGGCTTCAACAACAACATCAAATTTCGGTCCACCGTCTTCCACGTGCAGACCGAGGATTCGGGGCTCGACCAACCGCATATCATCACGCATTTGTTTGCGGATGGCGGACGCGTCATCAAAAGTCACAAGCGCGCCTACAACGAGCACGTGAAGCGCCCGGACGTGGCCGAGTACGTGCGCGGTCTGATGAAGGCGCAGCACCTCGAGATGGTGATGGCGCTGCGTGACGGTCGCTTCGACGGCATCATTGCGGGCAAGGAAATTGGCGGCGTTTCGTTGCTCACCGAGGCGCCCACCGGACCCAAGCAGCGCCCCGCCACGGGCAACCAAGCCAAGGCCGATGCCGGCCCGACTTCGAGCCGCGAGCCGCCGCCGCCCGTGCCCCCTGCACCCGCGGCGCCCGTGCCTGCGCCGGAGTTGGTGCGAGCGTTCGTGACGCTGCACGTGCTGCGCTCGCTGTCAGGGGGCCCCGAGCGCTACGATCCGGCTGGGAGCGAGGCCTTGATCGGTTCGCAGGGCGCCGTGCAGCTGCCGGGAGAGCAGTTTTGTCATCCGCGCGAAGCGCGCTTGAGCGCGCGCGACAGCCGGCTTTGGCTCGAGGACTTGGAGGGTGGCAATGGCGTGTTCCTGCGCATCCGCACGCCAGTGGAGCTAGAGCTCGGTGACGAATTCGTGGTCGGTGACCAACTGCTCCGAATCGAGAAGAACCCCGTGCCGGACGATGGCCCCGATCCCGCTCCGACCTACTTCTATTCGTCACCCAAGTGGCCATCGTCCTTCCGCGTGTTGCAGATCTTCGAAGGCGGCGCCAATGGCTGCTGCGTCGTAGCGCGCGGCAACACGTTGCAGGTTGGCTCCGCGATCGGCGACTTGGTATTCCCCGATGACCCGCTGGTCGGCGAGCAACACTGCTTGATCGAAGAGCAGGCCGGCACGGTCGTGATCACGGACCTCGGTTCGCGTACCGGGGTGTTCGTGCGCGTACGTGGTGAACAAGAGCTCACGCACGGAGACGAGCTGTTGATTGGCCGCACGCGGCTGGTCGTGGACCTGCCGCAAAATCGCGCCGCCTGAGACAAAATAAGAATAGCCGGGCAAGCTGATGCTCACCCGGCTGTTCACAGAAGAACGACCGGGCAAGCTGATGCTCACCCGGCTGTTCACAGAAGAACGAGTCTCTTACGAACTCACTTCTTCTCTTCGGCAGCCGGTGCGTCCGCCGCGGGGGCGTCCGTCTTCGTTTCCGGCTTGGCTTCGCCCTCGGCCGGCTTGGCTTCAGCAGCCGCCGCGCCTTCCGGAGCAGCTGCTTCCGGGGTGGCACCGCCGCCACACGCAACAGCCAGAACGCAAACGGGGACCAAAGCGAACAACTTGGAAATCGACATATTTCAGACTCCTCTTGCCGGCCCACACCGGAGTGGGCTTGGAACGTGCTGACCAGACGCTCGACTACTAAGAAGCGGCTCACGAGAAGACCGAATTTTCTGAATCAACTTATGAAAATGCAATGATTTTGAGCGGTTGCAGTGCGCTCTCCGAACCCCGGTCAGGTTTTCGCAGCGGCATGTGAGCCGAAACCGGGCATCCTTGCGTCCTAGATCCGTGCCGTCCGATGCCGCCCCCCGTTTGCGCTTGATTCCGAGCGGCACTGCGCCGGCTGAATCGGCTAAACCGGTCGACTCGGGCCCGGACGATGAGCGGCTAGTCTCGCGCGCCAAGCGCAGCGATCTGCTGGCCTTCGAGCAGTTGTATCGGCGCCACGCCGGCTTTGCCCTGAACCTCGCGGTACGCATCCAGGGTAGCGCGAACGACGCCGAAGACATCGTGCACGACGCCTTCCTCAAGGCCAGTGAGCGCCTGAGTGAACTGCGCGATGCGTCCGCGTTTCGACCCTGGCTCGGCAGTATCGTCGTGCGCTTGGTGCGCACGCGCTTGCGTCGTCAGCGCTTCCTCCGCTCGCTCGGTCTCGCCAGCACCGAACCCATCGAGCTCGATGCGATTGCGTCGCCCAATGCGGATCCTGAGAGCCGTGTGCTGCTAGCGCAGGTGTACTCGCTGCTGCAGACACTTCCGGCAGACGAGCGCATCGCGTGGACGCTGCGCTACGTCGATCATCACCGGCTGGAGGTCGTGGCAAAGTTGGTCGGTTGCTCGCTGGCTACCGCCAAGCGTCGTATCTTGCGCGCGCAGCGCTTCCTGACCGAGCACTTCGTGCCGGCTTTCGCGGAGGGCGAGTCATGAGCAGGAGGCGCTTACCGGAGATTCCGAAGGCCTCGCTGCGCGACTATGACTCGAGCGAGCAATCGGCCGCGGTTTGGCGTCGGCTGAAGAGTGATCTGCGCGGCTACAAACCGCGTGAGCGTCGCTCACCGTTGCTCTGGGTCGCGGCGCCCGCGTTGGCCGCAGTGCTGTTCTGCTCAGGCGTATTCGTTGGCGCGCGCTTCATTCGACCGCAAGCGTTGCCGTTCGTGCAGGCCGAGTCTCGCCCGCAGTCCGTGCCTGCCGCCGGTCCAGTGCCCACGAAAAATACCGCTGAGCCTGAGGCCTCACTGCCCGAGGCCAAAGTGTTGCACACGCGCGGGCGTCGCTCATCGAGGCTCAGCGCATCGCCGGCCGAGCCGCTCAACTACGGTTCGCTCGAGACCTCGACGTTCGCCGCGCCCATCCAGACGCCCGCGCCGGAGTGGCAGCGGTTGGTCGAAATTGGCGATTTTCCAGGCGCAAAACGCGCGCTCGAGCGGCAGGGGGGGTTCGACGTCGCGATCGCGCATGCTTCGCCCTCCGAGCTGATGAGCTTGGTCGACATTGCGCGCGCGTCAGGCGAGCGCGGGCAGGCGGCCAGCGCCTTGCGCCAAGTCCTCGCCCATCCGGAGGCCCCTGAAGCTCCGTTGGCGGCTTGGACCTTGGGCAACCTGCTCGACCAGGCGGGTGATCAGCCGGGCGCCGCGCAGGCCTTTGCCCTGTATCGGCGCTTGTCTCCGACCGGTGATTTCGCCGAAGATGCGGCCGCTCGCCAAGTCGATGTGGCGCTCAGAGAGGGCAATCTCGAGCTGGTCACGCAATTGGTCGAAGACTATGCGCGCGACTTTCCCCACGGCAGACGGCTCAGCGAGTTTCGCAGAGCCGAGCACGCGTTGCGGGGTCGCGACCAAGACGCCGGCGCAAAGTCGGAATCCGTCCGCGATGAACCCGAAGACGAATCGGAGGAGAATCGCGCGCCGCCTGCAGCCGTCCCAGAGCCGAGCACGGTCGGTAGCGAGGCGCACTGAGTACTGGCTGTGCGTGCTACTCGCGGCGGGCTGTGTGATTTCGCTCACCCTGCTCAGTCGCAAAAGCCTCGCCAGTGGCGGGCAGGTACTGGTGGAAATTGGCGACAGCGTCGAGTCAGTGCTCGACGCCCGCGCCACGCGCCGCTTGGTCCAACTGGAGCTTTCGGAGATCGACGTGCCTCCGGCGAGCGGCAACAAGCGTGCGCACGCACCGCTCTATTTCCGCGTCGTTCAGAGCAATCGAGACGTGCGGGTAGAGCTCTGGGAGCGCAGTGAATATTACGGAGCGCGCGTGGTCTCAGGCAGCAACGCGGCGGGGCAACTCGGCGCGCGTCGCGTCGCGCTGGCTGCCGCCGAGCTTGCGCGGCGCTTGCAAAAGAAGCGGCAAGTGCAGGCGGAGCGCGAGCGTGTGTCCGAGCTCGCGCGCGCCGCCGAGGCGGAGCGAGCGGCCCGTCGAGCGCTCGACGGGCCGCTCGCGCTCCGTTCCAGCCTCGAAGTCGCGACCATCGGCGGGCTTTCGGCGATGCTCGCGGGTCCCCGACTCTTGGGTCAATGGACGATCGCCCAGCGCACCCACATCGAGGCGGGTTTTTCCTGGCTCGCGGGGAGCGCCCCCGCTGCGGCCAATGCCGAATGGCTAGAGCTTTCGCTGGCGCCGATGCAGCGTGTTTCGCTGACTGAGGCCCTCGATCTGGATTTGGGGCTGACCTTGGCTAGCGCCTGGCTGCGGCTGGCCAAGGTACAGAGCGTGGACGCGATCCCGGACCAAGCCGAGACTTGGTCGGCCCGCGCGGGCGCCGTGGTGCGAATCGAGCCGCGAGTCAGCCGGCAAGTGCGTCTCAGCCTCGGAGCAGACGCGGGCCTGCTGCTGCGCGAAGTGCGCTATCAATCGCTGACCGGCAGTGCCGAGCGCTTGCACGGGGCGTGGCTCGGACTCGGCATCGGCGTGGTGTTCACGCCTCGTTAGGGGTTGGCGCTGGGTATCGCTTGCGTTTGTCGACGATAGATCACGAGCGGCGCACGTCCGTCGCCGAATGCCCGAACAACGCGTCGCGCGCGGCGCGGGTGAAGCTGACCAGGCGTCCGTCGATCCGGAAAGGCATTTGGCTCTCCGTCAGACGCTTGCAACCGCGCACCTTGACCAGCACTGACAGCTCGCCGTGTTTCATGCTCAACGTCGAGCCCGGCGGAGACGCGACACTGGAGCGCACGACCACGTAGTCGCCTTGGTTTTCCACGATGGCAGCTTCCCCGCCATTGACGATCGAGAGCGGGACGTTCATCCCTTTCGCCCTCGCTGCATGGCCGCTCGGGCTTCTTTCAGGCCGTCCTTCTCGCGCAAGGTTTGGCGCTTGTCGTAGTCCTTTTTTCCGCGAGCCAGTGAGATCTCGATTTTTGCTCGGTTATTTTTGAAATAGCACTTGGTGACGACAATCGTCATGCCCTCGCGGTGCACGCCCTCGCGCAGGCGCTCGATCTGCGCTTCATGCAGGAGCAATTTGCGCGTGCGGATTTCCTCGTGAGCGAAGGCAGCGTGTTTGAGCGTGGCGATGCGCATGCCTTTGACCCACGCTTCACCGCGTCGATCGAGTTCCACCCAAGCTTCGATCAAATTGGCGGGCCCTTCGCGCAAAGCTCGAACCTCGCTGCCCATCAAAACCAAGCCTGCCTCGATGGTCTCGCCGAGCGTGTAGTCGAAGGTGGCACGACGATTCTTCGACACCAGTCGATCGCCCTGGTCTTGCTTTTTCTTCTGTGCGGCCATGGCGCGGGGCGAGCACTATGCCGTGCACTCGCGAAGGTGCAACTTCAGCCTTCCGTGTGGCCGCTTTTCAGCACAGGATGAGGCCATGGCGCTCCACCTCGACAGCCGATCGAGCCTAATTTTAGCCGTGTCTGCCCTCGTTTGGTGCGGTTGTGGTGAAGCCAGCACCTCGGGCGCGGGCAGCCAAACACCCGGCGCAGGCAATCCGGGTAGCGCAGGCAGCCTCGCCAGCGGCGGTAGCAGCGCGGGGGCTGACGCAGATGGTGGCAGGCCGTCGGGGAACGGCGGCGCACTGGGCTCAGCAGGTGCGCCCGGCTCGAGCGGCGCTCAGAACAAGGCGGGCGCGGGTGGCGCGGCCGCGGGCGGGACCGTGCCCTTCGTCTACGTGGGTAGCACCAACGGCCAGATTTCGATCTTCACGCTCGACACCGCGCTCGGCAAGCTGACGCTCGTGAAGAGTGTGGCCGCGGGCAACTATCCGTCGTTCCTCGCTTTCGATCCGACGCTTGCGCACTTGTACGCCGTGAATGAGCCGGACGGGAAGGTGGCCTCGTTCAGCGTCGACCCCAAGACCGGTGATCTCACGTTCCTGAATCGCGTGGACTCGGGAGGTGCGGCTCCAGCATTCGTTGCGGTCGACCATTCGGGGAAATACGTGATGGTCGCCAACTACAACGCTGGCACCACGCGCATCTTTCCGATCGGCGCGAACGGCAGCCTGGGAGCGCCCAGCGACGACCAATCGCCCGGTACGAATTCGCACATGATCCTGACCGATCCGGGAAACAAGTTCGCCTTCGTGATGAACAAGGGATCGGACACGATTGCGCAGTACGCATTCAATGCCACGAACGGCACGCTCACGCCCAATACGCCAGCCTCGGTGATGACCGCCGCGGGTGCAGGGCCGCGCCACCTCGCCTTTCACCCGAACGGCAAATACGCGTACCTGATTGCGGAGACCAACGACACGCTTTCCGCCTACTCCTATAGCGCGCTGCTCGGGCAGCTGACGTTTCTGGAGAGCAAGTCTACCCTGCCCTCGGGCACTGACGGCAGTTCGAACACCTGCGCCGAAGTGGTGGTCGCGCCCTCCGGCAAGTTCGTGTACGGCTCGAACCGTGGGCACGACAGCATTGCGCGGTTTTCGATCGACGGCTCTACGGGCAAGCTGACCTTCATCGACACGACGCCTTCCGGCGGCAACGTGCCGCGCAGCTTCACCCTGTCCCTCGACGGCGAGCTGATGTTGGTCGCCAATGAATCCGGCAATGTGACGTCATTTTCGGTCAACACCAAGAGCGGCGCGCTGACCAAGTTGCTGAGCCTGGACGTACCGCAGAAGCCGCAATTCGTCGGCATCGCGAACTTGCCGCTGAGATAACCGCAGCTCATCTTCGGCTGTCCCCGAGCGTTTCACTCGAGGTGCAGGGTGATCGGCGGTGCGCGACAAGCTTACAATCGAGTGAAGGGAGGAGAGTAAGTAACATGAACAGCGCGGTGCTTTGGACAGGGGGCAAAGACAGCGCGCTCGCGCTTCATCACAGTGCTGGCCTGGGCGTGACCGAACTCGTCACGTTCGTGCCGCCCGACGCGCACTTTCAAGCCCATGATCTCGAGCTGATGTCCTGGCAAGCGCGCGCGCTCGGCTTGCCGCATCGACGAATCGTGGTCGGCTTCCCGTACCAGCAAGGCTACGAGCGCGCGCTCGCCGAACTGCTCGCTTCCGGCATCGAGCGCGTGGTGACCGGTGACATCGCACAGGTCGACGGCCAGCCGAATTTCATCTCCGACTGCGCTGCGCGCATCGGCATGTCCGTGGCCTTGCCGCTATGGGGTGTCGACCGGCGTCTGCACATGCAAGAAATCGTCGCGCTCGGTTTCGACGTGATGCTGACGTTCGTCAACGAACCGTGGCTCGACGCGGCTTGGGTTGGACGGCACCTGGACGCGCAAGCACTCGTGGAGTTCGACGACTTGAGCCGCGTGAACGGGCTCGATCTGGCCGGCGAAAATGGCGAGTATCACTCGATGGTGTTGGGCGGCCCGGGCTGGCTCGCGGCACTCGACGTCACTGGGCGTACACGCAGCGCGCCCCCGCAGCATCGTCTGGAGATCACGGGTATCGCAACTCGCTCGCTGTAGCGCCCGAGTCCGAGCGGAGCGTGTGTGGAAGTGTCGGAGCGCGAAGCGCGCTCGTGCGACTGGGCGCTCAGAGCAATGAAACCGGCGTGCTATCCTCAGGCCAGCCATGAACGACCGCGTTGTCCGGAAGTTGGGAGCGCTCGGGTTTGGCGGCCTGTGGTTCGTGGCGTGCGGTGGCTCGGCAGAGACAACCGGCACGCCCAGCGTGTCGGGTGCGCCGAGTTCGGCGGGTGCGCCCAGCGTGTCGGGTGCGCCCAGCGTGTCGGGTGCGCCCAGCGTGTCGGGTGCGCCCAGCGTGTCGGGTGCGCCGAGTTCGGCGGGTGCGCCGAGTTCGGCGGGTGCGCCCAGCGTGTCGGGTGCGCCGAGTTCGGCGGGTGCGACCGGCGCGGCTGGCTCGACCAGTTCGTCGGGTGCGCCGAGTTCGGCCGGGGCACCAGCTGGAGGCGCTAGTTCAGGGGGCAGCAGCGGCGGGGCAGGTTCGAGCAATGGGGGCGAGGGGACGGGTCTCGAGTGCACGCTCGAAAGCGATTGCACCGCTTGCGCGTTCTCCTATGGGCCCAAGCACATCTTGGACTGCTATTGCGCAGCCTGTGCCGTCTTTCCACGGTCAAAGACTGCCTGCACCAAGAACCAAGCGGCGTGGCAAGCCGTGTGCAGTGGGGTAATGCTTTCCTGTCCGGCCATCGCCTGCGTCGTTCCGCGTGCCACGGTGTGCGATAGCGGCATGTGCAGCAGCGCTCCGGCGCCGTAGTCGAGCCCCGCACAACTTCCGCTCTGCAATGTCAAAAGCCGACGAAACACAGGTGCTTGCGAGTGGCGACTTCATCGATCCGATGTCGTGGACAGGCGCCACTGAACCCGTAGATATCGGCGAGGATCTGATCGGCGTAACCCTGAACGACACGTACGTTCCGGAACGCGTTCTGGGCGAGGGGGGCATGGGCCGCGTTTACCTCGCGCGCCACACCAGGATCGGACAGAAGCGGGTGGCCGTGAAGGTGCTGCACCCTGAATACTTCGGCAACGCACAGGTGCTGGCGCGCTTTCAACGTGAGGCGGAGACCGCCGCCGCGATTTCGCACCCCAACGTCGTGACGGTGCTCGATGTCGATCGCACCCCGCACGGTCTGCCTTACTTGGTCACCGAATACCTCGATGGCATCGACCTTTCCGATCAGCTCAAGGCCCACGGCAAGCTCTCGGCGACCACCGCAGTGCACATCGCCCGCCAGCTGTGCAAGGGGCTCGGGGCCGCGCACCAGAGCCAAGTCATTCATCGCGACGTGAAGCCCCAAAATATCTTCCTCGTCGGCGATTTTGCGCGCGGCCTTCCGGAGCGGCCGGCGATCAAGGTGCTCGACTTCGGGCTGTCCCGATTCTCCGATAGCTCGCAGAATCAGCTGACTCAAACCGGCTGCATCATGGGCACGCCCGCTTACATGGCACCCGAGCAAGCGCGCGGACAGCAGGTCGATCATCGAACGGACATCTACGGCGTTGGGGTGGTGCTGTATGCAATGCTGACTGGCCGCCCGCCGTTCGACGGAGAGACGCCACAAGCGACGGTGCTTGCTGCCATGAACAGCGAACCTCCGCGACCGCGCTCGATCGAGCCCACGATTTTGCCGCACCTGGAGCTGATCATCGAGCGGGCAATGGCGCGCGATCCAACCGAACGTTATCAGGACATGGCCGCGTTCGAGCAAGCTCTCACTGGCTTCGAATCGGACAGCCTTGCGCGTCCCATCGAGTCGATTGCCCCCCCCGCACCGACCAAACAAGATCCGAACGCCCGGCGCACGTTACGCGAGTCGGATGACGACGTGCACTCAGCGCGGCCGCGCCTAGTGCTAATCGTGCTCGCGGCGGCAGTACTGATGATTGCGGGCGCAATCAGTTCGATTGTCGGCATCGAGCACGCGACGCACTATCGTTTCAGTCGCGTGGAGCTCGGGTTGCTTTCGCTGGGCATCGTGGGCAGTTCGCTCACGCCGGCATTGCTGTGGGTATTGCACGTGCGGCGGCGCGTGTGGGAAAACAGTAGTCGCGTGCTTGCGCTACTCGGTCAAGTGCGAGCTGCGGTCATCGCTGGCATCAGCATGTACGGGCTCGGCTTACTGGCGCTGCACGTGGTCGACGACTTTGCCGTGCGCTTGATTGGAAACTCGAGCCTACCCGCGCTGGGCGCCACCTGGCCCGGCTGGAGCTTGCTCTTGCCGGTCATGGCTCTGAACGCGTCGGTGACGGTGGTGTGGCGCCGGCGCCTAGCCGCGATTCGCTCCGGTTGGCGCCGGCGGTTGGCCGTGAGCTTCGTCACGAGCCTGGGACTCGCCGTCTTCGGGGCCCTGGTCGTGGGCGGACTTTGGTGGAGGCACCGGCTCGGCTGAGCACTGACTCGCTACGCGCGCTTGGGCACTCGATCTGGACACGAACCCGCTGCTGCCAGGATGCACGCCAGCAGGGAAAACGGCTTTCGGATGCGCGGTATCATCCGAGTTTTGGGCGTCATGTCAGCCCATCAGCGGTGCGCGCTGTTTTCTCCGCGTCTAGCTGGCGGTTCTCGGGTTCTGCCTCAGACTGTCGTCCCCTGAATGCTACCGACGATCCTGGAGGGCGCTGAAACCCACAATCTAAAGGGCATCGACCTCGAGTTCGTGCCGGGCCAGGTGGTGGTCATCACCGGCGTATCCGGCGCAGGCAAGAGCAGTTTGGCGATGGACACGCTGTACGCGGAAGGGCAGCGACGCTTCGTCGAGAGCTTCAGTCCCTACGCGCGGCAGTTTCTGGAGCGCTTGGAGCGGCCGCCGATGAAGCGGCTCGAGCCGATCCCCGCCGGCATCGCCGTCGATCGCCGCGCGCCGATCAAGAGCTCGCGCTCGACGATCGCCACCATGGCTGATTTGGAGCCGTATTTGTCGGCGCTGTTCTTGCGTGAGGCGAAGCCGGTTTGCCCCGAGCACGGTTTCGAAGCGCGCGAGCTGGATGTCGTGAATGCGGCGCGCAGCGCCGCCGAGAGCTTGGGCAGCGCGCGTGCCGTCGTCACTTACCCGGTCCGCGTGTCGGGCACCGAGGCATATTTGGAAGTCCGCGAGGGGCTACTCAAGGACGGCTATCGACGCGCCTGGCTCGGCGGCAAGACTCGTGAGCTGGATGAGATCAAGCCTTCGCAAGTGCTCGAAAGCGGCGCGCTAGAGGTGATCGTCGACCGTATCGGCAGCGGGAAAGACCAGAAAAGGCTGGCGCAGGGCATCGAGACAGCCTGGGCTCGCGCCGCCGGCGTGGCTCACCTCCACACTGACAGCGCCCGCTTTCAGCTCAAGCGTGGGCTAGCGTGCCCGGAGTGCAGCCGCGAGCTCTCAGCTGCGCGTCCTGGCCTGTTTTCCTACGAGTCTCCGCTCGGCGCGTGCCCGGCGTGCCGCGGTTTCGGTCGCACGCTCGGCGTCGACATCGCCAAAGTGATTCCGGATGAATCACGCAGTATCGAGAAGGGCGCGGTCCGACCCTGGCGCGGAGCGTCTACCAAGTGGGAGCGTGCCGAGATCGCCAAGCTGTGTCGCCGCCACGGCGTTGCAACCGACAAGCCGTGGTCCGCGTTGTCGGCTGCGCACAAGAAGATCGTGCTCGAGGGTGATGGCGGCTGGAGCAAAGGCACCTTCCCGGGCGTGATCGGCTGGTTCAAGTGGCTCGAGACCAAGACTTACAAGATGCACGTGCGCGTGCTGCTCGCGCGCTATCGCTCTTACGACCAGTGCCACGCCTGCCATGGCAAGCGACTCAATCCCACTTCGCTCAGCTATCGCGTCGCGGGCATCAGCTTGGCGGATTTTCACGCGCTCGAAATTCTGGAAGCCAAACGCCAAGTGGGGCTCCTCGAGACGCACACGGCGCAGGGTGAACTGGCGCGAAAAGAGCTAGAAAATCGCTTGGGCTACCTGGATCGCGTGGGGCTCGGCTACCTCACGCTCGATCGCCAAGCACGGACGCTGTCGGGCGGTGAAGCGCAGCGCGTGACACTCACCGCGGCGCTCGGCACCTCGCTCTGTGGCGCGCTGTTCGTGCTCGATGAGCCAACGGTGGGTTTGCACCCGAGTGACGTGGAGCCGCTGAACGCGATCTTGCAAGAGCTCGCGCAGCGCGACAACCTGGTGCTGGTGGTCGAGCATGATCCGGCCGTGATCCGCGGCGCGGACCGCGTGATCGAACTCGGACCGGGCGCGGGGAGTGACGGGGGCCGCGTGGTCAAAGACGCTCCGCCGAGCGCGTTCACGACGGCCGACACCGCAACCGGGCGTGCGCTCGGCGCGAGTGGCTTCGTTCGTCGCGACGTGCGCAAGGCGAGGGGTTGGCTCTCCGTCAAAGGCGCCAGTGCCAACAACTTGCGCGCCATCGACGCCCAGTTGCCGCTCGGCGTATTGTGCGCCGTCACCGGGCCGAGCGGCTCCGGTAAGAGCACGTTGGCGGTCGATATCGTGTACCGCACCTTGGCCCGCAAATTGGGCGACTTCGACGAAGAAGTTCCGGGCGCGTGCGCTGGTATCGACGGCCTTTCTGCCGTCAAGTCGGTGACATTGGTCGATCAATCGCCGCTCGGACGAACTTCTCGCGGCAATGCAGCGACGTACACCAAGGCTTGGGATTTGGTGCGCGCCATGTATGCCAAGCAGCCCGAGGCCTTGGCGCTTGGACTCTCGCCGTCGGATTTTTCGTTCAATGTCGACGGCGGGCGCTGCGAATCCTGCTCGGGGGAGGGCTTCGAGACCGTCGAGATGCAGTTTTTGGCGGACGTGCGCTTGGTCTGCCCGGCCTGCCGGGGGCGCCGCTTCAAGGACAGCGTGCTTGCCGTATCACGCGCCGGCGTGAGCGTGGCGGATGTTCTGGAGATGACGGTCGCGGGCGCCTTGGCGCACTTCGCGCCCGAGGTGGGCGTGCAGCGCGCGCTCGGTCCGGTCGAAAAGCTCGGGCTCGGCTACTTGCGGCTCGGCCAGCCTCTGTCCACATTGTCCGGTGGCGAGGCACAGCGCCTGAAGTTGGCGCGCGCGCTCAGCGAGAAACATCAGGGCGCGCTGTTCGTGCTCGATGAACCGAGCGCGGGATTGCACGCAGACGAGGTGGCACACGTGCTCGCCGCGCTCGACGTGATCGTCGGCGCGGGCGGCAGTGTGATCGTCGTCGAGCACGATCTGGATTTGATCGCGAACGCGGATTATATCCTCGATTTAGGTCCAGATGCCGGGGTTGGGGGTGGGCAAATTGTGGCCCATGGCGCGCCGCGCGAGGTGGCTTTGGTGCAAGAATCGCGCACTGGGCGCGCCCTCGCGGAGCACTTTGCCAAGCGAGAGGGGAAGAAGCGCGCGTCGTCAGAGACGGCGAAGAGCAAGCGCGCGCCTCGCGCCGCTTCCGCCAACAGCCCAGCGCGAGCCGAAGCAAATCTGGTCGTCGCGCGCGCCCGCGAGCACAACTTGCACGACGTGAGCGTGAAGATCCCGCACGGTAAGCTGACGGTGGTCACCGGACCGAGTGGCTCGGGCAAGAGCACGCTGGCTTTCGACGTGGTGTTCGCCGAAGGCCAGCGGCGCTTCCTCGAAACTCTGACGCCCTATGCGCGGCAGTTCTTGCCCACCATGCCGCGACCGGACGTGGACAGCGTGACGGGCGTGCCCCCGAGCATCGCGCTCGAGCAGCGCACTTCGCGCGCCGGCGGCAAATCTACGGTCGCCACCGTGACCGAAGTCGCGCACTATCTACGCCTGCTGTACGCGAAGCTCGGCGTGGCGCATTGTCCGACGCACGACACGCCCATCCTGCGCACGACCCCCGCGGCCATCCTGGCCAAAATCCGCGCACTGCGCGGAAAGGTCACGCTCTTGGCGCCCGCGGTGCAAGCTCGCAAGGGTACGTATTTGGACGTATTTTCGGCCGCTGCCCGAGACGGCATCGAATCCTCGTACGCTGACGGCAAGCTGGTTTCGAACGACGATCCGCCGCGCCTGGTGAGGAGCCTTGAGCACACCATCGATCTGTTGATTCGCGCTGACGTCGAAGCCAAAGCTCTGTCTGACGCAGACTTCGGGCGGGCACTCCGCTGGGGCAACGGCGCAGTCAAGCTGCGCGTAGCTGGAAAGGAGACGTTGCACTCGACGCTCAGCGCGTGCCCCAAATGCGGCTTCTCGGTGCCCGAACTCGACCCGCGCTGGTTCTCATTCGCGACCAAGCAGGGGCGCTGCGAGACCTGCGAAGGCAACGGTGTGATCACGCCGGAGCCAAAGCGCGGGCGGAAGAAGAAGCTCGAAAGCGAGCCGGCTCTCGAACCCTGTCCGGACTGCCACGGCGCGCGCCTCTCGCCCATCCCGCGCGCGGTGCGCGTCGCAGGCGAGCGCTACCATGAGCTCTCTGCGCGCTCGATCGATGGCGCGAGCGAGCGCGTACAAAAGCTCGAGTTTGCGTCCGAGCAAATGCCGGTCGCGAAACCGATCTTGGCCGAGCTCGGGCGTCGGCTCGACTTCTTGCGTGACGTTGGGCTCGGCTACCTTTCGCTCGACCGCGCCGCACACACGCTTTCCGGTGGAGAAATGCAGCGCTTGCGGTTGGCGGCCCAGCTCGGCGCCGGCCTCACTGGCGCGCTGTACGTGCTCGACGAACCGACGATTGGCCTGCACCCGAGAGATACCGGGCGCCTACTCAGCAATCTGCGCAACCTGGTGAACCTGGGCTCGACCGTGCTGGTCGTCGAGCACGACACCGAGACCATTCGCGCGGCCGATCACTTGATCGATCTCGGTCCGGGCGGCGGCTCGCGCGGCGGTCGCGTGATGGCCGAAGGCACACCCAAGCAGGTGCTGGCAGTCATGGAATCGCCGACCGGCCGCGCGCTCGCCGCTCCCCCGGTGCTGCGCGAGCCCCAAGCCATCGATCGCGCTTCCCCGCAGCTGATCTTGACCGGCGCCACGCAGAATAACTTGAAAGACGTGGAGCTGAGCATTCCGCTCGGCTCGTTCACGGTCGTGGCTGGCGTGAGCGGTTCGGGCAAGAGCACGCTGATCAGGCACGTACTCCTGCCCGCGCTGCGCGAGAAGCTGAAGCTCGTCAGCGAACCGCCCGGTAGCTACAAGAGCTTGCGCGGTTATCAGGAACTGGTACGCGCGGTGGCGGTCGATCAATCGCCGATTGGGCGCACCCCGCGCTCCACACCGGCCACATTTCTGGGTATCTGGGATACGATTCGCAAACTGTTCGCGGCCACGAATGAAGCGAAAATTGCGGGCTTTGCTGCGACGCGCTTCTCCTTCAACAGCAAGGGCGGCGGCCAATGCCCGACCTGCGAGGGTCAAGGCGCGGTCACCCACGAGATGAGCTTCTTGCCCGACGTGGTGACGCCGTGTCCAACCTGCGATGGCCTGCGCTTCGAGCCGCAAACCCTGGACATCAAGTACCTCGGGCGCTCGATTGGTGAGGTGCTCTTGCTCACAGCCGAGGAAGCGGTCGAGCTGTTCGCCAATCATCCCACGGTCTCGGCGCCATTGCAGACGCTCGCAGACTTGGGCGCTGGCTACATCACCCTCGGTCAGGGTTCACACACTTTGTCAGGGGGCGAGGCACAGCGACTCAAGCTGGCCGCCGAACTCACCGCCACCAGACGCCACGAGAAAACGCTGTACGTGCTGGACGAACCGACCACCGGCCTACACATTGCAGACGTCGCGAAGTTGATGAGCGTACTCGGTCGCCTGGTCGAGCGAGGCGATACGCTGGTCGTGATCGAACATCACCCGCAGGTGATTGCTGGCGCGGACTACCTCGTGGAGCTCGGTCCCGAAGGCGGCGCTCGAGGCGGAAGAATAGTGGCAGCCGGCAGCCCCGCGAAAGTCGCCAAGGGCAAAACGGCGACTGCCGCGGTGGTACGCGCGTTGCTCGCTTGAGCCAACGAAATCAGCCGCGCACGCGGCAAATCCGCTCCATCACCGCGGTTGGATCGCCGGCCTCTGCGCCGCGCGAGACACGCTCGACGAGCGCCAAATGGGCGTCGCAGCGAAGCACGCCCAGATCGGGCGTTTGCAAAGCAGGCTGCGCGTAGCGATCGGTGAGAGTTTGGATTCGACGGTTGGCGGCGGCCAGCGTTTCACGGCTGACCGTGCCAGCTTCGACGGCGTGCACCACGGCTTCGATTGCGCGATGGGCGATTTCGGCCGTGTGGCAACAAAGAAACTGATCGACGCCCGCGTTGAGCCCGCGCACGACCGTGTCTTCGACCGAGTAGTGATCGGCGATGGCGCGCATCTCCAGATCGTCGCTGACGACTAGCCCGTCGTAGCGCATCTTGTCACGCAAGAGTCCGTGCAAGACGGCATGGCTCATGGTGGCCGGATACACCGGATCGAGCGGTTCGAAGACGACATGCGCAGTCATCAACGAAGGGATGCCAGCCGCGATGGCGGCAGCGAATGGCTGGAGCTCGACCTGCTCCAAGCGCTCGAGCGCGTGGGTCAAACGCGGCAGCTGCAAGTGCGAGTCTTGACTGGTGTCGCCGTGCCCGGGGAAATGCTTGCCGCAGGCAGCGACCCCAGCGCTTTCCAGACCCTCCGCCAGTGCAACGCCGAGCTCGCTGACCAACTCGGGCGTGCGCCCGAAGGAGCGAGAGCCGATCACCGGATTGTCGGGATTGGTGTCGACGTCGAGCACGGGCGCATAGTCCATGTCGAAACCGACTGCGCGCAGTTCACGTCCGATCAGCGCCCCGACCTCGCGCGAGAGCCTGGCACTGCCCGTCTCGCCCAGCGCCCGCATCGAGGGTAGCTCGCTGAAGCCTTGCCGCAAGCGTGCAACTTTGCCGCCTTCTTGGTCGAGCGCAATCACCACGGATCGGCCCGCCTGGCGCTTGATCGAGCTAGTGGTTTCGAGTACCTCCGCCGGTTGCCCGACGTTGCGCGAAAAAAAGATCACGCCGCCCACCCCGCGAGCCAACAAGCGGCTCAAGTCGTCGCTGAGGACCTTGCCGTGAAAGCCAACGCTGAAGAGCCGTGCCGCTTGCGTCTCGAGGTTCAGAGTCATGGCAGTGCTTTTCCGGCTCAGCCGCGCTCGCGACGCATCTCTTCCAACTGTGCCAGCGCGCGCGTCAATGAGACTTTACCGCCTTGGCCGGCGAATGCCACCGGCACTCGTGCTTCACGTGCCGCAGCCACGACCGGCTCGGTATGCTTGTGCGATACGACGCGGTCCAAGATGACCACGCCGCTGACGCGGCCCTGGCGAATCCGCTGCGGCAAATTGCCGACCGCGTGCACGCCGTCGCGCTCGGTGTCGATCCACTCCGCGTCTGCGGCCACCTCGGCTGGCAGCGAGCCGGATTTTTCGCGTCCAGCGAGCGCACCGATGATCACTAGTCTGCCCGGGTGGGGACGCGCTTTGGGTGCGGACAAAGCCTCGCGTTCGGACGCAGGCTCTGGTTCTGGTGCGGTCCTTTTGGAGTCCGTGCGGGGGGCCAGCTCGGGCAGGTTGGCCACCGCGCGTGACAGCTTCAGGGCGGCTTCGGCCGCGCGCTCTTGGCGAGCGGGTTGCTTGAGCTGGTGTTCGCTCGCGAACGACTCGGCGATTTCGAACTCGAGAGCGCGCTCATAACCGCGCAGCGCGCTTTCCAGCGTGGCGATGCGCTCGGCCACTTCGCTGCGCTTGGCGTTCAGGGCCGCACGGACGGATTCGACCACGTCATCGAAAGCGGAAGGGACCATCGGGGCGCAGCTTGCCCGCGCGCGCAGCGCAAGTCGAGCGCGGCACTGCGTGGCGCGTGCGTCAGCGATTGACCGTGACGGTTACCGCATCGCCGGGCTTGATCTTCTTTCCAGCAGCAGGATTTTGGGCGAGCACCACGAAGGTTGTAGTTTCGCCCTCTTCGGTCCAGGCGATCTTCAGCGCGAAGCCCAGATCTTCGGCCTGGGTCTTGACCTTTTCGAGCCCCTGGCCGAGTAATTTTGGTACCTCGATCTCGCCAGGACCGCTCGAGACGCGAACGGTCACGGGCTTGTCTGTCTCTTGCGGCATGTCCGCTGCCGGCAGTTGCGTCGCGATGCTGCCTTTGGGCACCTGCGGGTCGGGGATCGGATCCGCTTGTTCGAGTTTGTAGCCGTGCTGTGTCAGAAGCGCCGTAGCTTCGCTGAGCGTTCGATTCACTACCCCGGGCACCTTGGGGAGCTCGCGCGCCAACGCGACGCTGACCGATCCATGCGGGTCGAGCTGTTGCCCCGCCGCGGGCGATTGCTCCACCACCGTCCCGGGCTCGGCTCCAGCCACCGCTTTTCGCTCGCTCACCAGGAACACCAACCCGAGTGCCTTCAGGTTTTGGCGAGCGTCATCCTCGCCGAGGCCTTTCAAGCTCGGCACGCCCACCTTCGCTTGCACCTGCTCATGCGTGGGCGGACTAAGCAGCTTCAAGCGCTCCAGGCCCAGCACGGTCGCAACGGAAGTGACGATCGATACGAGCACCACTACGACGAGCAAAGCGAATCCTCTCATGAAGCTGAGACCCCTTTCGAAGCCAGCACAACCTGCCGGGACTTCGCTGGCAAGCGGCTTGAACAGGTCTGCGGACTTCTGGTCCGGGCTAAGGGCCCGGGAATGGCTCAGTCGATCGATCTCGCGCCCGAGGCATCCCGCTGGCGTCGTTGCTCCTCAGTTACATACCCTGCAGTCTGCGCCTTCGTCGCGCCTCGCCATCCGGGCGCCTCAACCGCGATCTTCGACCGACTTAGCCATTCGCGGGCCTCAGTCGCAGTCTGAACGTCGAGGCAGGCACGGTGCGACGCGAAAGCGCTCCTGAGGGTGTAATTTCCCGCTCGAACCTGAGCTCGAACCACGGATTGGGTCTCATTTACCGGCTGGCACCCGCGTGCCCGTGGGCTAATATCGAATCTCCGGGAACGCGCGCATTCAGAGCCACTTCTGAACGGGCACCGCGACGCTTCGAGCTCGCGTTTGCCGTCAAGGAAAGGGTCCCAATGTTCATCGCGAGGGTCGAGCTTCCAACCGTCCTACTCCTGCTATTTTCGGTCGTGACGTGCGCCGAGCATCCCGCAGGCGAAGCCAAGGCGAGCAATGACGCCGCGTCGTCGCCGGAGCACGACCAGGTCGGAGCCACGCCCGCCAAGGCACCCGAGGGCGACTCGTCCGGCGCAGGCGAGTCCTGCGGCGACGTCGCGTGCCAGTCGAACAGCGACTGCTGCAAGGGCTATTCTTGTGGCTTCGATCCGGAACGCAGCCGCGTTCAACGCTATTGCCTCGGGCCGTGAACAGCAGTCGAACGTGCCCTGAATCGTCGAAACTAACTCAGCGTTGAACGTCTGGGAAGCGGGCGACTGAATTGAACGTGGCAAGCGGCTTCGCTGCCACCAGCGCCGCGGAGTTCGCTCCCACGAACGCTGCCGGAATGGACCTATTTCGGCTCTTGCTGAGCGGCCACCGCGAACGACTGGCGTCGCTCGGACCAGCGAGCGTGACGTCCCTCCCCGCGGGTCGCAAACACATGGCCGTCAGTACCGAGATGAAGGCGCGCACCGGGCCAGGCTGGGTCGAGATCTCAGCGAGCGTTGTCTCCCGCCCGGCGGTTCCGAGCGCCGGAGCGGTCTCACTGACGGCAGTAGGCGCAGCCGCGTTTGCAACGGACGCTACCTGTCCGAAGGCAGACGTCGCTTCGTCCAGGAAGGTGGACCAAGCGTCCGGCACGAGGACGGACGAAGCGTCGTCCACGACGGCAGTCTGCTCGACAGTCGCGCCTGCGATCGCGGTCGCTGTGGGGGCTGCGATCGCCGAGCCATAGTGCGCGACGAGTTCGCGCTGAGCTCCGTGCCGCAGAAAGCCATGCTTGGCGAGCGCTACGATCGACAAAAGCGCCAAGGCTGCGACGACTCCCGCGACCGGCCTTCGGAACCGGCCCAAGTGGCTGAGCTGTTCGGGAGTCGGGACCCGTGCCTCCGCTTCGTCGAACTCCTGCCAGGCCAGCGACACACCGATGCTTGCTTGCTCGGTGTCGTAGCTCGCGAAAAAGTACTCGTCTTCGTCGAAACCGGTCACGCAATCCATTCGTTTGGTGAGCCCAATCGGGCCGAGCTCAGTAGCTTAGTCACCGCGGCAAGCTAAGCCAGGCACGTTACCCAAACGTGACACATCCCGGAAATGGCGCCGATCCCTATGTTTCTGGCACATGACCGAATCGAGCTCGCAAAATGCGGCGGGGTCTCCGCTTGGGGTTCCGCTGCCATTTTTGGGGGAAGCTTCCACGGCCGGGCAGCCAGGCGCTGATTTGCAAAGACTCCGGTCTCGGGCCGCTCCGATGGGCTCTCGTTCACTCGTTCGGGCTTGCGTGGCAGCCGTGGCGCTTCTTACGCGACGCCGCTGCCCAACGACGACCAACTCCGCGCAGCGCGCCCTTTTCAGCGTGGCCCCCAACCAGTTCAGCTCGGCTTTACGCGATAACAAGGCCGATAGTTGCCGCTGATTTTCATGCGCCCCTGCTGAACGAAACTATTGAGCAGGCGATCGAGGGGTGCGGTAATGCCGGGCTCGGCCGTGATCTCGAAGGGGCCGAATTGTTTGATGCGGGCAACGGTAGCTTGTTTGATATTGCCGGCGACGATCCCCGAAAAAAGCTTCCGCAGTTCGCGCGCTAGGACAAACCCGTCTTGGTCACGATGCAGCCGCAGCGAGGCCATGCTTTCGTGAGTGGGCTCGAAAGGTTGCTGCAGCTCAGCATCGATCACGAGCTCACTGTGATAGTACATGGGCTCCTGACGCTCGAAGCGCCGCTTCGCTGCAGCCTGGTAACCGGCCACGGCCGCGCGCGCCACTGCCGCGGGAGCATCGGTAATGATCTCGTAGTGTTTGCGGGCTTCGTCGCCCAAGGTAATGCTCACGAATTCGTCGATCGCCTCGAAATAGCCAGCCTGCTCCTTTCCGGCCGTGAGAATCATCGGCATTTGGCAGTCGCGATTGCGCGGATCCATCTTCAGCGCGAGCGCGTACAAGAGCTCTTCCGCCGTTCCCGGTCCGCCGGGGAATATGATCAAGCAGTGCGCAACGCGTACGAACGCTTCCAGTCGCTTCTCGATATCGGGTAAAACCACCAATTCGTTGACGATGGGATTGGGCGGCTCTGCGGCGATGATCCCCGGCTCGGTGATGCCGATGAAACGCCCCGGCACGCGGCGTTGCTTGGCCAAACCCAAATTTGCGCCCTTCATCGGGCCCTTCATCGCGCCGGGTCCACAGCCGGTGACGACACCCAAGCGTCGCAGACCCAGTTCGTAGCCCACCTCCTTGGTATAATCGTACTCGGCTGAAGAAATGGAGTGTCCTCCCCAGCAAACGGCCAAGCCCGGTTCGTCTTCGAGCCGAAACAACGAAGCGTTGCGCAGGAGCTGGAAAACTGCCGAGCTCGGATCGTGCTCAGCCACCTGCGTGCTCATCCAAATGAAATCGCGGAGCACGGCATACAAGTGCTCGCGGATCCCTTCAATCAACTGCCCATCAACGAAGGCGCGTGCCGGCGCTTGGCTCAGTTCCAAGAGGATGCCGCGCGAAGTGGGAACCAGCGCTACCCGGAAGGCCGAATAGCTCGAAAACAATTCGGCAGGGTCGTCACTGGCGCTCCCGGTATTGAGCACAGCGAGCACGCATTGGCGGAACAGCACACGAAGCGCGGGATCGTGCGTACTCGCGCTCAGGCGATTCAGCTCCGAGCGCGAAAGGATCGGCATGCTGGGCGGCGGCGTGATCGTAGCCTGTTCGATGATCGAGCTCATCGGCTCATCATGGTTGTACTCCCCGAGGATGTCACGCTGGCGCCCGGTGGGCGGCGAGTACGACGGTTTACTCGGCAAGGCTCGGTGCGCCCCAGTCGGTGTGAAAATCCGCATGGCGCTCGGCTCGCACTTGCTCGAAGATGCGGTGTCATGTCTTCCAGCGCGACGATGGGCGTGGCCAGTGCGATCTCGTGGGGCGTCGGCGTGTTGGTGCTGATTGCCTTCATCGCAGCGATCGCAACCGTGGTCCGCCGGCATCGTCCTGATGCGACGCCGATCTTGCTGGGGGCGATGATCTTCGAGGCATTGATCTCACTCGTCGCGTACCTGACCCAGCTTGCTCTGCCCCGCTTCTTGAGCGTGACCGGGCCTTCGGGCAGCGGCAGCTACATGGAGGCCTACGCGCTCAGCAGCGTGACCTTCAGTGTGGCGCACGCTGCAGCGCGATTGCTCCTGCTGTGGGGGATCGTGCGCTTGGCGCAGCCGCCGAATCGCTGACTCGACGGGGCGGCAGCGAAATTGGACGCGCCGCACCCGTTACTGGGCGTGGAGAGCAGACCCCTCCAACCAGCTCGAAACGAGCGCTCCGATTATGGCTTCACGGCGCCGTCTAGCCTAGTAAGCAGTCCGGAAGGCGAGCTCTGAAGACTGCTGACCACGCCGCTGTCCGGTGGTTCGCTGCTCGCCGCTGCGGGCGGCCTGCTCTTGGCTTGCTCGAGCTGCGCGGCCGTCGGCACGCGATCGGCGCTGCCCGAAGTTTCGAGCGCGAGGTTACTGTTCGTCAAGGTGAGCTTGGCATCCGCGGCAAAGCCGAGCTCACGCTGCACGTTGGCGAACTCCAAGCTGGTGGTGATGAACGCATTGGCATTGCCGGGCAAGAGCGGGATGGTCAGCTGCCAAGCTGTGCGCAGCGGCGCAATCGCTCGCTTGGGAAAGCCAGCGTGTATGAACGCCGCGGCGGCCCGGCGATAGTGCAGCGCCGCGACTTCGGGTTGCTTCAGCTTACGAGCAAGCTCTGCCGTTCGGTGCTGCAGCCAGGGCGCCCCGAGCATCAGCCCGGATGCCGTCTTGTAAGCTTCGAGCGCTTGCGCCTCTTTGCCCTCACTTGTGAGTTTCTTGGCTACTACCGTGAGCGCCTCCACTTGCGCTTGCACGGAGTCGGTTTGTTTTGGAGTCGTTTGCATCACGAGACCTCCTTAAGCAGGGACCGTGCCGGGTTCTTCGCGTCCCGATTCCCGCGGCTAATTCTTCGGAATGGTTGATGTTTGTGCGCCGAGAGCGGGCGACGATTTTGGGTCAAAAGCTTGATTTGAGAATGGCGTCGTCTCAGACGGGGAAGCCGGTTAAGACTCCCGAAGTGCGCTGGTCGCGACTCGTGCGTGCGGCAGTTGGCTGCGTTGCCTGTGTGGGTTTCGCGTTGAGCGTGCGGCGAGTGTGGTCTGAGCATCATCCTCCGCGTCATCTCGCGGACCCCTTCGGGCATCGCGAGGCGCGTCACGTCGAGGCAGCGGATGCGGTGACAGACGCGCGTGAACGGCTCGAGCAGTTCGAAGCGTCCCGTCGAAGCGTCACCGACTTTGCGCGTCTCCCGCCCGCGAACCGCAGCCACGGCGCGGACCCGTACGCCTTGGCGCAGCTCGACGGACGGCATTTGGTGGGCGTGTTGCGCGGTGCCTCCGCGCTGGTCTTGCTCGATGCACAGCTGCACGAGTTGCAGCGCATCGACGTTCCCGGGTCCGCGCTGGCGGTTGCCGTGAGCGAAGCCGGCGAGTGTTGGGTCGCGGGGGAGACGTCAGGGAGATTGCTTCGGTTCCACTTCGACGGTCGTCGCTTGACCCCCTCGGGGCAGTTGCAAGTGCCGGGGATTCTCGGCATCCGCGCCTTGGCTTCGGGACCGCTGGGAGTGCTGTACGCACTCGACGTGCACGACGGGAAGTTGCTCACGCTCGATCCTGCACGCAGCGCCCTGGTGCGAGGGGCGCGCGTGGTTGGCCACGGACCACTGTCCCTGCGCCGCATTGGATCGCTCTTGATTGTCGATCTGTTGCTGGACCACTCGTTGCTCGTGTATCGACTCAGCGCGGATGGGGCAGTGCTCGAAGAACGCGCGCGCGTGCGCCACGACGGTCCAATCTGGGGTTTCGATGCGGCGTTGCTGGCCGACGGTCAATTGCTCCTGGCTGCGGCTGGCGTCGAAGACCACCCACTGGATCGCAGCGACGGCTCGTTCGGGTACATCGACTCCTTCGTGTTCTGTTACTTACTGCCGAAGTCCGGGGCCATCCGCACGCTCTGGCAGAAGAACGTGTCCGAGCTGGCAGTGGTTACGCCCAAAGCGCCGCTGCTCGCGGTGGACGGTACCCAAGCGCGCCTTTTCGTCTCGGGCTACGGCAGCGATCGCGCGCTCCAGCTTTACTTCGAGGCAACGTCCGTGGCGGCGCCCAGGGTGCAAAGCGAACCCTTTTTTCCGGGTACCGCCGCGGCGCTGCGGCTGGCGTCGGGGGAGATCGCCTTCGCCGACCCCCTGCTCGATGCTTGGCTACTCCGGCCTGCAGCGGGCGAGCGCGCCGAGCCCGCGCAGCTCGTGGCGATCACCTCCGAGCAGGCTCCGTTGGCGACGACCGAAGAGCGTTTGGGTGAAGCGCTGTTCTTCACGACCTTGATGGCGCCGAGCAATTCGAGCGAAGGCTCGCACAGCCGCTTCAGTTGCGAGACGTGCCATTTCGAAGGCTACGTGGACGGCCGCGTGCACTACACCGGTCGCGACGAAGTGCGCGTCGCGACCAAGCCGCTGCGCGGGCTGTTCAACAACCGTCCGCACTTTTCGCGCGCGCTCGACGCCGATCTAGCTAGCGTGTCGCATCACGAATTTCGGGTTGCCGGCAAAGGCAGCGGCAATGATCCTTGGTTCGAAATCCGCGGTCAGGACTATCCGTGGCTCGAGCGGCTGGGGGTGTACGACGAAACACTCGGGCCGGAAGCGCTGCGTCGCGCGCTGATTGCGTTTTTGATGCGTTTCTCGCACACCACCAATCCAAGTGTCGCGGGCCGGGATCGTTTCAGCGCCGACGAGCAGCGCGGGGCGGTTCTGTTTCGCGACCACTGCGCGAGTTGCCATGCCGCACGCCTACAAAGCGATGTTGCCCAGAGCGCGCTTTCCTTCGAAGCTTGGCCGCGTGCGATATTTTCGCCCGAGGGCGCGATCGTGTGGGCGAGCGCGGACTACCAAAAGACGGGCGTGACGCCCTACGTCCATGACTCCGGCACGCGCGTACCGTCGCTCCGTCGCGCCGCCGCGAAGTGGCCCCACTTCACCAATGGCTCGGCCGACACGCTACTGGACGTGGCGCGCCGCGCGCGCTTCGATCACACGCGCTTCTTCCACGACAGAGCGCCGCCGGGCGAGGCGCTCGAGTCCTTCACGGCGGGCGAGGCGCGCGCCGTCACGGCGTTCTTAGAGCTGCTGTGACGCTGGTAGGGAGTCACTCACCGGATCAACCGCTGAAATCACCGCCACTTGGATATCCAGGCGGCGCGCGGAGCTGATTGGCGAGCCGTCGAATTCCACGATGTGGAAGCGGTCGAACACACGCGTGCCCGTGGTTTTCACCTGCGAACCGATGATTTGCACGCGCTGTTGGAAGAGCGCTTGGGCCAAGGCCAATAGTAGCCCAGAGCGATCGCCAGTCTCGACTTCCAACGTGCTGAACACGCCGTCTTGACCCTCGATGAAGCGCACGATCGTCTCCGAAGACGAAGGCGTGGGCGGCGGGCGAACGCTGGGATCGGCGCGGCGGCGATCGAGCTTGCCGTCGAGCAAACCGATCAGCGTGGTGCGCAGCAGATCGATCTCTTCTTTGCTGACCCGGAGTTTGCGTTGGTGTTCCTTTTCGTGGCGCACCCAGAAAACGTCTACGGCTTCGTTGGCGCGCTGGTCGACGCGGCGCGTGTACGCCTCGGCCTCGATTACATCCAGCCCGGACAGCACGAGCGCGGCGCTGATTGTCGCGAGCAAGCCCGGGCGATCGTCAGCCACGACGCACACAGCGGAGCCAGGCACGCGGCTGGAATTGAAGCTACCGACGTTGGCCGAAGCGGACTCTCGCTCGCGCGCTATCTTCGTGTGCGCAGCGATCGCAACGATGTCGAAATTTCTGCGGTAGCTTTCGGGCAGCGACGCCGCGAACGTTCGCACCTCATCGGATTCATCGGGGGAAGTAGACACGGGCTCAGCCTAGCGCGGGCAAAAGGCCAGCGCCTTTCATTGTTGTTTCAGATGTGTGTTGCGGCATTACTTACCTCCGTCCGCGGCGGCGGGTCTGGCCAGGGGAAAACCGGGAATCGCTGGAAAACCGGGCGGTAAGGTGGTCGGAAACGTGCTCGGAAAAGTCTTCGGCAAGGTTGGAAAAGTACTCGGCAATGGCGGCAAAGTGCTGGGCAACGGAAACGGAAATGGGAACGTATTGCGCCCCGCGTCAGCAACTGCTGGCGCGCCGGCATCCGTTGGACGCAGCACGGTTGGGCCGGTTGTCGGTGAACCGGTCTGCGCATTGGGGCGAGTTGGGGTCACCGGGATGACGGTTGGGTTGGTTGCCACCGGGGTCCCCGAGCCAGCGTCGATCAGCGGATTGACGGTCGTCTCCGGAGTTGGGGTATCGAGGACGAGCGGTGGCGCGCTCGTGTCGGGTTGGTGCTGCTGGTAGAACACTGCGGCCAACGCGGCACCGCCCAAACCGAGCACGATCAGCAAGCTCAAGCCGATCCACAGCCCGCTGCGCGAGCGGCGTTTGCGCGCGGTGGGCGCCGAGTACGCCGCTGGCCCAGGCGGATAGCCGTAGCCTGCGGGCGGCAAATTGCCGGGCGAAGCGCTGGCGCGCAGGGCCTCGCGCACGGCTTCATCCGACACTTCCTGCGTGCCACCCTTGTAGGCGAGCATTGCTGCATCGCCGTCCGGTGGCAGGGTCTTTGGCACCGCCTGCGCTACCTCGAATGCCGGCGCCGACCCGACCTGTTGCGGCGCGCGCGGTGGCGCTGCGTGCGGCATCGGCTCGGGATTCGCGGCCTGCCTTCCCGCGTAGCTCAGCGCTCCGGCGAAGGGCGCGAGCGCCGAGCGCATCTCGAGCGCGGAGCCGAAACGCGCTTCGCGATCCGGACGCAGGGCGCGCTCGACGACCGCGACGAGTCCCGGCGCGAGTGCTGGCTCGAGGTCTGCCAGGTGACGCACGTTGCCCGAGACAACCGCGGCGACGATGGCTTCTACATCGTCGCCGTCGGCGGGGCGCCGGCCTGCCAGCATCTCGAACAGGATCACGCCGAGGGAATACAGATCCGCCCGATGATCGACGTTTTCGGCCGCGAATAGCTGCTCGGGGGCCATGTATTCGGGCGTGCCCATGATCACGCCGGCACGCGTCAGCCCCTTTTGAAATTCGGTGCTGGCGCGTAGCTTGGCGATTCCAAAATCGATCAACTTGAGCAGGGGTCCACCGGAGGCGGGCACGATGAACACGTTGTCCGGTTTGAGATCGCGGTGAACCACGCCGATCGCATGCGCCGACTCGAGTCCGGATAAGATCTGCAGTGCGAAATCGACGGCCTGCTCGGGAGGTAGCTTGCCTTGACGATCCATCGCTTGTTGCAGCGGTTCGCCATGCAAGAGTTCCATCACCAGGTACGGCGAGCCGTCCGCGGTTTGATCGACGTCGGTCACGTGAGTCACGTGCGGACTGCGAATCCGCGCTGAAACGCGTGCTTCCTGTAAGAAGCGCGAACCGAGGCCAGCGCGCTTGGCCAGTTCCGAATGCAGGAACTTCAGCGCCACACTAGTCTCGAGAAATTCGTGATGCGCCTCGTAGACCGTGCCCATGCCGCCGTCGCCGATCAAGCGCACGATCCGGTATTTGCCGCCGATGACATCGCCGGGAACGGGCCTCATTTGCCCACCACTGCTTTCCCCTGGTCACGAATGCGCGAAGCCGATGGTACGAAGCGCTCGTATTCGCGGAGGAAGGTCAAGGTCTTCGGATCTGCGCGATCCACGTACAGCGTACCCAGCAAGTGATCGGTCTCGTGTTGCACGACTACGGCCCGGAAGCTCTCCCACACGAAATCGAGTGCAACGCCTGCGCGGTCCAATGCCTGCACTCGCACCTTGCGCGGCCGCACGACTCGTCCGCGCATGCCAGGCACCGACAAGCAACCCTCGTACATTTGAAAGCTATCTTCGACACTCAGCTCGCCGCCGCTCAGGACGCTTCCGACGAGAGGAGTGACGACCGGGTTGATCAGAACGGTGAGCGGGATCGGTTCGAATTGCGGGTAGCGTGGGTTCTGATCGACTTCGATCACGCACAGCTGCAAGGACTCGTAGACCTGCGGTGCGGCAAGCCCTGCGCCATCTGCGTCGTGCATGGTCTCGATCATGTCGTCGATCAACGTCTGGATGAAAGGCGCGGCGATCTCGTTCGGATCGACCAAGTCTGCTCGCCGGCGGAGCACCGGTTCGCCCATCTGTGCAATCTTGCGAATCGCCACGGGGGGATCCTAGTTCAAACTGGGTCCTAGGCACGAATCGCTCGCGCGCAAACGCGGCATTTTGCCTCAATTGCCACGGTTTCCCAGCGAACCGCAGAAATTAGCCGGACAAAAACCGTGCTGAGAGTTTTGGCGATCGCGATCCCGCATCGCACCTCGCGGCGCGCGCCGCTCCCGTCTGCCTGATCGACCGTGCCGGCGTCAGTGCCAGCCAGTGTCACCGCATCGCGCAAATCCCGCAGAACGGCGAGAGGAAGTGTCGGCACGCGGTTTGCGCACGTACCGAGCTGAGCTTTGCAATTCAACGGGGAGCGAACAAGTGCGCGTAGCAATGCAATGGTGGGGGGTCTCAGTGGCCGGGATCGCGCTGGCATCCGCGTGTTCATCTGACCAGAAGTCCACCGGCAGTCCAGCAGAGACTGCGGGCACGGACTCGTCGAATTCCGCCGGCGCGGCCGGTACTAATCCAAGCGGCGCTGCTGGCGCAGGCGGGGCGAGCAGTGGTGCGGCGGGCGCTGCGGGCACCGATGACCTCGCGGGCGCTGGCGCAGGCGGCGCCGACTCGTGCAGCGGCAACTACGAGTGCCCTTCCGTCGGTTACTTATCGCACGCGAACATCACGGTCGATCTGCCCGTTTCCGCCGCCACTGCCGCAGACGCCGTGTTCACCGCGTGTCGTAACGCGGAATGCCATAGCGCAAAGGGAAGCGCGAAGGTGAGATCGGCTTCGCCGGAGGAGGGTTGGGCGAGCACGGACGAGAACCAAACTATCTGGTTGAGCTTCGACGACTCGGGGCCCACGCCCTTCGCGGTGTTGAAGTGGAACTTTACCTACGGCGGACCTACGCCGCCCGACGACGCTAGCGACCAATACTCATTGACGGTTCAACCCCCCGGTGCCGCAGCCGCCAGCACGCTCTTCGACGAGCGAGTGCAGTACGCGATCGAAGTCGTGGACCAGAACGGCCCTTTTGAACACGATTGCAGCCATTGTTACGAAGTCTCCGCGGCCACCGTGGACGCGCGCGCCGAGCACTGAACTCCGCGCAAGCGATCGCAAAGCGCCGCCGAAGGCTGCGACTGGATGAGGCGGCCGCGTGACCATCGACCCAATCAACCCCTGCAATCATCGGAGGCGCGTCGTGCGACCCGCGCGTGACCGACAAAATCAACGCGCGCGCCAGGGAATATCGCTCAACCCCGCCACGTGATTTTCATAGCGCGCGAGCACAAACAACAGGTCACTCAAGCGGTTCAAATAGACTACGACCGCGGGCCGAATCGGCGAGCTCCGGCCTGCGGTCAGCGTACGCCGCTCCGCCCGCCGGCAAACGGTGCGGGCTCGATGCAACTCGGCCGCGCTCGTGCAGCCACCCGGCAGCACGAAATTCTCGAGCGGCTCGAGCGGCGCCTCGGCGCGATCGATCCACGCCTCCAGGCGCGCGATGTCGGCCTCGCTCAGCATGGTCATGCGTAGCTTGTCCTCCTTTCCCGGCAAACAGGCGAGCTCCGCGCCGAGAGTGAACAAATCACTCTGGATTTGCAGTAGCGATTCGTCGGTTTCGGCCGACGCGCGCAGCGTGCGCACGACTCCGAGGCAGGAGTTCAGCTCATCGACCGTGCCGTAGGCCTCCACGCGCGGGTCGTCTTTACCCACGCGGGCACCACCGAACAGTCCGGTCTCACCAGCATCGCCAGTGCGCGTATAGATCTTCATGCCGGGGAGCGTAGCCGCCCCGGGACGCGCAACTCAACCGAGCGCCGCGGAAATCGTGCTGTAAGCGTCGTGCCAAGTTTGCAGGTCGGCCTTGGCGCCGTCGACGATACTCAAACCGAAGCCGGGGGGTACGGTCGCGTTCTCGTTGTGGTTGAAGCGGCGACGCCAGGCGACTTTGCCGACCAGGCGCACGCGACGTTCGCTGCGCGGTGGCGCCATCTCAATCCACACTTCGTCTTCTTCCGGGGGCGCGAGCGTGCGCACGTAAAGACCGCCCTCGCTGATGTTGTAGGTGAAGCCGTAGTCGTCCTTTTCGCGGCCGGCGCCACGAAAGGCGACCGTGGTACCGTACAAGATGCGCGCGCTGCGGCGATTGTTGACCGCGCCGCCTTTCAGATCGTTCGAGGCAAACAACACGTTTTCTGGTGGAGCGAATGCGTCGATGACGCTGACCCCCGTGGTGCCATCCAGCGTCGCGCGGATCGTTTGCAATTCTCGCGGGTTCGCGCAAACGATGAAATTTGCTTTGCTGCCAGCGCTGCGCGAGAGCGCGATCGTTGCCGCATAGTCGTCCGCGAGCTCGGCGTTGAGCACCGCCAACGCGATGTCTTCTTGTTGCGCAAATCGTGCGGCGTCTTCCTTCGTGACCGCGAACATCACCGAGTAGCCGGCGTTGCGCAGCACACGTCCGACGACGGTCCGTCGCGTCTTGTCGCTCTCCGCGATCAATGCCGTGCCGCGCGTCGAGGCAGGCAGCGTGCCCGCTTCACGCGGTAGCGTGCGTAGGCGCGTGAGCAGGGGGCGCGTGCCGCTCCGCGGCAGCACGTCGTCTGCGCCCCAGCTGAAGGCGTCGCTGAAGTACAGATCGCCGACCTCGGGGGACAGCGCAATAATTGGTAACCTCGCGTGCTTCGCACTGCTGCGCGTCTGCACCGCGAGCGATTCGGACGCTTCGGTGTCGAGCAGCATCGCCATCGCGTCATGAGACTCAAGCCAACGACCGGCATCTTCCGGCGACTCCGCAGCGTGCAGCGTGAAGGCCGCCTGTTCCGCCGCCGCCGACAGCGCCATCCGCTCGTCGCGTCGAAAGCGCCCGAACGCGAGCATTTCCCGAGTTTCCATGAGCGTCAGAACGGCCATTGTCGACCGGTCTAAAGCCCACGTCGTTTCGACTCGGCGCGAGCCGGGGTCTTCTGCCCCGGCTCGAAGCCTGCCGCTGAAACGTACCGAAACGTTATGCCGAGAAGATCTGTTGAATTTCGCCTTCCATCGCGGAAGGCAGGACTTTGCGGGCCAGCGCCAACTCTTGGACGAGCAGGCTGCGGGCTTGATCGAGCAAGCGGCGCTCACCAAAGGACAAGTCCTTGTCGAACTTCAGGCGGTACATGTCGCGAAGCACCTTGGCGATTTCCGACGGGAGGCCACTCTTCAACATTTCCGTGTAGGCGCGGAAGCGGCGATTCCAAGGTTGCAGGTCGACCGCGACCTCAGGCGCCTTCAGGATTTCCAAAATGTTCTGGGCCTCCTTCTTTTTCATCACTGGACGCAGGCCAACTCGCGCTGCTGCCTCAGTGGGCACCATCACCTTGAGCCCGCTATCCTTGATTTTGATGACGTAACAAGTCGTCTTACGGCCGCCTAGGTCGCGATCCTCGAGCTGCTCCACCTCACCGACGCCGTGCGCCGGATGCACTGCCATATCACCAGCTTTGAACGTGTAGCCCTTTACGACTTCTGCTGTATTCACCGACGATTGCCCTCTCGTATGGAAGCGAAGGTGCGATGCCCACCGAGGCAAGCGCACCTTCGCAGCGCCGTCGTCGGCTCCTGCTCACGCATTGTGCGTCAGCGCCAACCACGACGAGAAACCCTCCTGCACTCACGCGAAGGCCGTCCTAGCTTCTACCCGACCGCCGCAGTGCAGCACCGGGGAGTCCTAGCACTGTATTATGCCTTTGGTCAATCAAGCAGGTGACCCGGGTGAATTGCATCAGTTGCACTCGACTCACTCGAGCGCTTCCACGCTTGCCATCGATTACTCGTTCGTACGAAGCAATCAGGTGACGACATTTACGAGGGTGCGGCGCCTGCGTGAACCTAAGTGCTTGTCCTACACACACGCACTCAGGGCGTTGATTTGGCCGGCCTAGGCGGCAGATTCAGGATTTGGGACAGGTCACCAAGCACTGATGCGCGCAGCCCGCGGACGAGCGCAGCGAGCTCGAGTTCGACTTGTAGGCACAACATGTCCGGGCTCGAGCTCACTTCGGCAACGTGGTTGAGTTCGAACAAGCGCCCGGCAGAACTCTGCGCGAACGTCGACCACGCCGAAGTGAGTCGGCGCGCAGCATCAGCTGCGGAATCTTGCCACGCGCCGGAGAGGTACAATGTTGTGGCAACTTTGCCGTTCCCAATCGGCTTTAGCGAGATCGCGATAGCCACGGTCGACTGAAGTATGCCGCCGGCAGCGCGCTGCCACTCGTCGGCGAACGGCCCCGGCGCGAACAAGACCGCTGTGTTGCTCGAAGCGAGTTCCGGCAAACTCGAGAGCGCCGCCCCGCGCAGGGCGGTGGGCGAATGCTTCAAGCGCTCTTCGGCGTATGCCTCGGCGATCTTCGCCTGCACCGGATCGCCGACCGAGATCGCCAGCAACCGGTCTTCGAGGGTCAACAATGTTTCGGGCGTTTGCCCAATCACGCCAGTGATGCGAGTGACGCCCGGATGCGGCTGCTTGATCACCGCCCCTGCCAGCAGTCGCTCGCCAAAGCGCGCGCGTGCGCGCTCTGCGGCGCCCGGTGACAACTCAGCGACGTACAACGTAGAGTAAGGAAAGCCTGCGATGGCCGCTTCGGGTAGGACTCGCAGATCCACACCACTCGATTCGGCGAAAGCATCGAAGTGCGCACTGGGAATGATCTGCGAGATCGCCTGTCCGAGCTCCTGATCGGCCAGAATCTGTCGTGGCTTGACCAAGAGCAGCCAGCGCAGGCTGGCCGAGGAAATGAAATCGGTCAGCGGACCGTGATGCAGTGGCGGCGCGGGCGGCGGCGGCGGAGACTTACTGGCGGGCGCCGCACAGGCTGTCGCCCATGCTGCCGCTAGCAGCAGGCGACGGATGCGAGCGGCCATTGTTGTTGCGGGACGGCTGGTTTGCTCAGTCGTCGGAGTCGTCGTCGCTCTCATCACCGCCGGTGATCGGCGTGTGACGACTGGCATTGACGAGCTCTTTCAACTCTTTGCCGACTTTGAAGAACGGCAAACGCTTGGCGGGCACCGGCACCGGCTGCCCCGTACGCGGATTTCTCCCGGCGTACGGCTTGTAAGGCCGAACGGTGAAGCTGCCGTAGCCGCGGATCTCAATGCCTTCGCCACGTTGCAGCGCTTCGGTCATCGCGTCGAACACGCAATTGACGACCATCTCTGCTCGGGCCTTGGTCAGCTCCCCTCGGGCGGCAATGGCCTCGATGAGCTCACTTTTGGTCATCTGCTCGCTGCCTCCCTCGGCTCAACAAGTTTCCAAGGTTCCGCTCTAAAGCCTCAATTGTCAACGCCTTTTCAGGAACGCGCCACGACGGGAGCGCACCACTCTATCGCACAATGTATCCGCCCTGAGTTGTATCCGCCACACGTCGTATCCGCACTATGTGTGCTGGAAGTGGGGCCGGGACGCTCCTCTGGCCGGCACCCGGGCTAGGGCCCGACCTCGATATAGTCGAGCACTCCGCCTTGCGACGCCTCGAGTCGTATCCTCACCGGCCCCCCGTGCAGCTCCGGCAGCCCCCACTCCACCACCTCACATCCTCCCCCCCCACTCAGGGTGAGTTCCGTACCCAGGGTGATGTCCTTACCCAGGGTGAGCAGTAGTTTGGTTGGGGGGCCGGGGGGGGAGATCCAGCTTAGACGGAGGGTGTGGGCGGGGGGCACCGCGCGAGCGCCGGGGAGGGGGAGTTCGAACTCGAACGCGGCGCTCGCGGACCGCGCGCTCGGGTGTAGACGCAGGCCGCGCCCGTTGGACGCGCAGGGAGCGAAGTCGGGTTGTACCCAGCCGCCGTCGATCACCAGTGGTGGCCAGTCCGCTTCGGCTTCGAAGCGCAGCGGTGTGGGGGATGGGACGTAGGGCACGAGCGCGCCCTGCGCGGCACGCGCTCCCGCAAAATACGTGTAGCGATAGCTCGGCGGACGACCGAGCTCATTCCACAGCCACCAATCGTGCGCGTCGTGCGCGTAACGCGCGACTACGATTTTTGCGTGTGCGTCGAGCTGACCCGGGTCGTGGCCCAGGTTGAAGCCGTGGTCGGTGTCCACGAATACCAGACCGTGGTCGACGCCCGCGTTGCGCAGTACATCGGCTTCGAACATGGGGCGGCCGCCTTCGCGTTCGGCCAGGGCGCGGTGCGCGAAGCTGGCATGGAATGCAAAGCCAGCCAGGGACAGGGGGAGCGCCACGCCGATCCATTCGAGTCGCACGAGCGCGATTGCGAGCAAAACGTGTTCGAGTGGCAATAGATCGGCGAACAGGCGCGTGCCGCCGCCGGGATAACTACCATCGAAGTAGAAGGGCGCGTATGCGAGCATGAAGCCGAGGCAGGCATAGAACAGCACGCGCACACGGCGGTCATCGCGCGCGAGCCACGCGCCCACGGGGCAGAGCAGCGCGAGCGGAGCCGCGTTGGCGATATCGATGCTATGCACTGCGAGCCGCCGCACGGTGACGGCGAGCGCTTCGCGTAAGCCGTAGCCACTCGCCAAACGCGCCCGCACGTATTCGCCGTGCTCGTACAGACAGCCGATCCCTCGGCCAAAACCGTAACGAAAGCAGCCTGGCGGGCCGTCGGCCAGCGCGTAGTACGCCAGCTGGGTCGACGCAAAGAAGCTGCCCGTTGCCGAGCGTTGATAGCATAAGAGCAGTGCCAGGCCAGGCACGAGCCCGGCGCCGAACCAGGCCCAGCGCCGCGCGCTCCGCTCGAGTAGACACAGCGCCAGCACGACGCCCACCGTGCCGGACACGGGGCGCGTCGCAATCAACCAACCGATCGCGAGGCCGCTCAGGAGTGCATCCCAGCGCCGAGCCCGTAACGCCGTGAGCGTGCCCGCACACAAGAGCAGCGCGCACAACCCGTGCGACATCGTGTCGGCAGTGTGGTAGCGAAGCGCGGCGCACAGCAGCGACAGACTCGCCGCCACACGAGCCACATCGGCACGCCCGCTCAGCTCACGCGCCAGAGCGTGGGTGACGAGCACGACCAACGCTGCCAGCACCGGCCCCACGAGCATCGGTGCGTGCAGCAGAAAACCTGCCGCGAGCACCGCCGCGTACCCCGGCGGGAAGATCACCGACAGCGAATGCGGCGCACTCGGCAGCAAGAAACGCCCGCCAAATGAGCCGAGCGGTGAGCTCACTGGAAACGCGAAGTAGCCGTGCGCCATGGCCCGCGCTTGCAAATAGTAACTGGTGGCGTCGATGATGCGCGGTCCGCCACGCAAGTAGTAAGCGACGTAGCCGGCCGACAAGAGCGCTGCGCCGAGGGCCAGCGCCGGCAGCACGACCTCGACCCCGAACGCGCATGCGAGCGCGCGCCGACCGCGTGGGTGGAGCACAGCCACGAGTGCACAGGCCGCAGCAAATGCGGTCCAAGCGACGCCGTCCGGCGGCCAGCCGAGCGTCGTGTACGGTGAGTTCAAGGAGCGGCGACCGCCCAGATTTGAAACAATGCGCGCTCTGTCGTGCTGGCTGCGAATTCGAGCGCGATTTCTGCCGCGCCGGGGGGCGGCAGCGTGACGCGAGTCTCGACCCAACCATCGTTCGGTGTCAGCCGCACGTGGGCCAAGGCTTTGCCCGACGACAGCACGTCGAACTCGGCCTTCGCCGTCGGCGCACTGCGCAGCACCAAGAGCAAGGGTTTGCCAGGGGCTAGATGCCGCAGCCGAAAGGATTCAGTCACGCCGGGTGGGACGATGCGCGCCGCGTCCCAGAGATCTTCGGGTGGGCGAGTCGGGTTTGGCAAGAGCTTCATGAACACGAAGCCGATGTGCTTTACCGATAGCGTGTAGCCGTGTTCTTTCTCGCTCACGAGGTCGGCTTGGTCGACCGAATCGAGGACCCGCTCGCCGGGGCGGAGCGAGTAGGGCACGCCGCTGCGGTCCAGCGGCTGCCAACGGGGCCGATACAACACCTTGCTGGCGCCGCCGCAGACCACATTGCCGCGCACCGGCACTTCACCCACGCGTGTGCCGAACCAGAGCGGAAAATCCGACCACCAGCCGGGGTAGATCGCGAGCAAATCCGGGCGTTCCGCAGCAGGGATGCGCTCGATCAGTTCTACCGCGGCCGCGATGTTGGTGCGCGTCGCGCGCGCGAAAGGGAGGCCACGAAAACCACCCAGCCCGATCACATCCAGCGCTGGCACATCCGAAGCGTAGGGAATCGCGCCCGCATCACCGACCAAGACGCGCTTCGACTGCAGTCCGGCATCATGCCGGATCAGCGCACCGGCCGTCAGGTGCTGGTCCAAAATGTTGCGCGAGGCTCGCCCAAAAAACCAAAGCTGCTCTCGAAAGCGCGGCGCTTGGTGATACACGAAGCAGCTCGCAGCGAGCACGGCGGCTGCGCCCAGAGCGCCGCTCGCTAGCCTGAGTTTTCGAGCGCGCCAAGCCTGCGTGAGCAGCACCGCCAGGCCGAGCGTCGAAGCGAGCAGCAGCCAGGCTACGGCGGGCATGGTGTAGCGCTCGTTCTGCCAACGCACTTGACCGTTCAGAGCGACGATCATCATCCAGCTGATCAGGCTCGCCCAGAGCACCAACGCCGCGCGCCGGGCACTCGGGAAAAAGAACGGGGCAGCGGCGAGTAGCCAGGCAAGCCAACCGTAAACCGGCGCATCCGAAAAGTGGTATTGCGTGACCCGCAAGACTTGGTACTTGAAATGAAACAGCCAGGCGTCCCAGACCGCCTGCGGCGTGAAGAACGGATGGTTCATCTCCAGCTTGACCAAGGCGCCAGCGGCCGTCGATTCACCGGTCAGAATGCGATTGGCGAGGCCGTGAGCAAGGAGCACGCACAGCGCCGGCGCGCCCGCGAGCAGCAGCAGCTTCAGTACTTCACGCGGTCCACGCGCGCGCGCTGGCCATATCGCGGAGCAGGCCAAGACGAGCAGCGCTGCGCCCCCCTCGGGCCTGGTGGCCACGACGCTCGCCCCCCACGCGCCGAGTAAAGCGGCCGGCCTGTACAGACTCGCCGGAGATTTCGAGGCCAGAAGCGAAAGATCGTCCCAGGCGATCAGCGCTCCGCCCCACAACGCCAAAAACAGCGCCACTTCCATACCGCTGAACAACGACCAATCGAGCGCCCCGACGCACAGCACGCCGGGAGGCAATAAGTAACTGGCCAGGCGCGGCAGACCGATGCACAGCCGGCGCGCCGCGACCAGCAACGCGAATACGCTCACGCAGGCAACGATCGCCGCCCACGCCATCAGATCGAGCTTCCGGAAGCCGATCAGGTAACCGACGGCGAGCACGAACGGATACAGGAGGCTCGTGCCACCGCTCGAGTAACCTGCGCCTTCCGACCATTGAAACGGCTTGCCTCGCGCGGTCTCACGAGCGAAATCGAAATGAATGAACACGTCGTCGAGCGGTGCCGACCAGGTGCCGAGCACGCGCTCTTTGGCGAGCATCGGATACACGTCGGGGCGCGCCCAAGCATAGGCATGCAGGGTCTGCAGCTTCAGCGAAGCGTAAAATCGGCAAGCCACGAATAGCGTGCAGGCGCCCGCGAACAGCAAATACAAGATCGGCTCGAAGCGAGCAAAGCGTAGAATGGCAGCGGACGTGAGCTTGCGCTCGCTACTGCGGCTGGAAGCCAAGCGCTCCGGGGAATTTTCGATTTCGGCCATAGGCGCCGCGCGCCATTTAGCATCGCCGGGGCCAGAGTTACCCGAGTTCCGATTTCCGCCCTGTTTCTCTGGGAGAAACGACCATGATTAACCAATAAAACTGGCCTAGTACCCGAACCCGGGGGCCCGAGGCAGCAGTTGGCGAGAGCGTGTCGATCAGCTAGCTAGATGGCCGCGCGCCACTCGAGAGGGATTTGTTTTTCGCGCTTGGAGCTTGCGGGAGCGGCATGGAGGCGCTCTACTAGCTGCAGTCCCTCGCAAGTGGGCTCGAGTTCGAAACAGATATGCGTTGGTTCGTAGAAGTGTCCCGCGTAGGGGAGAACGGTGTCGCGGATGAATACTGCGTCGAAGCGAAGCAATGGCAGGCCGCGCTGCAAGAAGCTCGCAAGCTTCGTGGCGACACGGGCGCGCTGTCCAAGTTCTCGATCGAGCTGCTCGACCGCGGCTACCGCGCGGTCGATCCGTCGCTCAAGCTTCGCTACCTGATCAACGAGGCCCCGGCCGACGCGCCTCTCACGGGCGCCGCTGAGTCGGCCAAGAAGCACGACAACAAGGCCGACGCGAGCGGCAAACACCGCGTGGCTGACTCACTGGCACCCAGTGCGTACGCGACGTCGCTCGCGCCGACGCCGTTCACGACCTCGCTCGCGCCGCCTGCCGCCTCGAGCGCCGTTCCGCGATCGACCTCGCTCGCTGCGCCCCGGCCGAATTCGATTTCGCCCTCGCGACCTGCGTCCGTCGAGCCACCGCGGTCATCGCAACTGGTGGTACCGGATGACCCAGTCCCACCGGCGCCACCGTTGCCGGGGAGCCTCAGCTTACCGCCGAAGTCGCTGGCGCCGTCCGTCCCACTGTTCGAGCTCGTGCGTCAACGCGCCGAGGAGCCGCGTCCGGACAGCCCAATCACCTACCGCGAATTCGCGTATGCCGTGGAGCCAGGTAGAACGCGCGCCGAAGTCGAGGCGCTCCTTCGCGACCGTTACCAGGCCACGCTTGCTACTATCTCCGATCGCCCGCCGGGCAAGTTCGTGCAGCTGGCCGTCTTCGATCACGTTTTCAAGCGTCGACCGGAGCGCCCGCCGCTCGCCACGTTCGCCTGGAAAGATTGGCGTGGAGAGCCGGTGTTGGCTTTCCCGGGCTTCGGTGAGGAGGCCATGGGACCCATGTCCCGAGTGCCCGCGGCCCCGGAATCGCTGATTCCGCCGTCGAATGGCGTGGCTGCCAAGGTTCCATCGCAAGCCCCAAGCTCGATCGAACTGCCGCTTCCCCCGTCGCTGGCCTCGGCGTCGTCCACGGCCTCCGCAGCGGCGGCAACGAGTTCGCCGGCTGAGTCACCGCCAGTCGTGCCGATGGCGCCAGTGGTGATTGCTTCGCAGCCTCCGCCGCCAGCGAAGGTCATGGAGGCTCCCGCGCCGCCGGTGGGAGCGGAAATTCCGATCACGGACGTAGCGCCCGCGCCGGCCGTCGAAGTCGACATTCCGATCGTGGAAGTCGCGCCCATGCCGGCAGTAGAAGTGGCCATCCCGATCGTCGAACGAACGCCCACGCCGGCGGTCGACGCGGAAATTCCGATCCTGGAAGCAGCGCCCGCACGGGCCGTCGAAACCGCCGTTCCGATCATGGAAGGAACGCGCGCGCCGGTTGCCGAAGTGCCCATTTCGATCGCGGAGGGGGCACGTGCTCCGCTGATCGAAGCGCCCATCCCGACCGCCCAGCAGTCGCCTGCGCCGAGCTTCGAACTAACGTTCGACTCCGCGCCCATCCCTGCGACCGTACCCGTACCCTCGAACAGCGCATCGGCGGAGCGATCCTCGCGCCCGCGGATCGCGCTCGAGGGTCGTCGGCGCGCCGGTGAGGATCTGATCGGTGAGCTGTTCGAGATCATGCACGAGCTGCATTTCGCGCGAGACGTCGCAGAGGGTGCACAGTTCGTGCTGTCCGTGCTCAACGAGCTCTTGCCTTGCGAAGGCGTGTTGATCCACGTTTTCGACATCAACACTGGTCACTTCGTGGTCGTGCGCGCCAAGGGCCCCCACGCGAACACCGTTCTCTTGCAGCGCATGTCGGACCAAGATCCGCTGGTACGGTCCGTGATGCGCAGCACGCACGCCCTCTCCGTAAAGAACGCGACGGAAGATGCGCGGTTCACCGGCTCACGCTGGCAGGCGCTGGGCGTGGCCCCGCGCGGCGCGCTGTGTGGCGGCGTGCAGCTCGGTGGGCGTTATTTGGGTTTGATCGAAGTCGCCAATCCGCACGGTGACGCCCCGTTCCACCAGAGCGAGCTGAACGCGCTGGACTACATCTGCGAACAATTCGCCGCGTTTCTCAGTAAGAAGCCGATCGTTTTGAGCGCCGACGTCGTCCTTTCGCAGGTCTAACGCGCGTCACGCCCTGGTCTCGGCTACTCTCAATCCGTTATGGCGGACCGACCCAGACGCGAGCGCTTGCTCACGTTCCTGCTACTCCCGGTGATCGTGCTGGCAGTCCTGGTCTTGGCCGGCGTGATGTTCCGTTCCAGCTTTCAGCTAGAAAAGCTCCGCGAGCAATCGGTGATCGAGGCCACTCTGCTCTTGGCCAACGAAAAGGCCGATCGCTTGGACAAGCGCATCATCGAGCAAGACAACGTAGTAAGATCCGTGATCGACGTTCGGGAACGCGAGGGTTTCGGCGCAAAGTGGCTGGAGTCCGCGGCGCTCCAGACGCCCACGGTGCGCGCGGTGCTGCTGCTCGACCTGAGCTCGCCTCAGCGTGACGTGGTGGCGGTCGCTTCGCGCGCGCCGGGGCCCGAGCACGAGCGCTTCACCCACTTGTTGGTGCACGCCATGCTCGGCGAGATGAAGCTCGAGCGCACGCCGGTCGATGAGCTCAGGCATATCCACAAGAGCGTGCGCGGGCAAGCGTATCTGCTCAGCCATTGGGAGCAACTGCAGAACGGCCGGCACTACTTGGTCGTGGTCTGGCACGACGTGCCGCGCATCGTCCACGACGTGTTTCCGGCATTGTATTCGGACGCACAGCAGAGCCGTGTCAACGTGGTCGACGGCGAGGGCCGCATCGTGTTCGGTCCGCCACTCAGCCGCGGCGGGCTGACCCTCGGACGACCGTTCGAGACCACGCTCTACAAGTGGACGCTGAACGTCAGCATGACCTCGGCCGAGGAGTTGGCGGCCGCGGTCGCACGGCGTCGCGTGCTGGAGATGGTGCTGGTGGGTCTATCGGGTATCGTGGTGATCGCGGGTCTATTCGTGATTTTGGTGGCCGCCGAACGCGAGCGAAAGTTGTCCAACTTGAAGAGCGATTTCGTGGCCAACGTGTCGCACGAACTGAAGACGCCGCTCTCGCTGGTGCGCATGTTCGGTGAGTTGCTCCAGAGCGGTCGCGTCGAAAACGACGAAAAACGTCGGCAATATTTGCAAATCATCGTCAGTGAGAGCGAGCGCCTGGGCGCCCTGATCGAGAACGTACTGGACTTTGCCAAGGTCGAGCGCGGCAAGGCGGCGTATGAGTTCAGTTCGGGTCGCGTGGGCGAGGTCGTCTCGCGCGCAGTCGAGGCCTGCCGCGTGCGCGCCGAACGTGAACAGGTAGCACTGGAACTGCTGGTCGCCGACGGCCTGCCGCTCGCCGATCTGGATGAACGCGCGATCGAGATTGCGGTCATCAATCTCGTCGACAACGCGCTCAAGTACGCTCCGGACGGCCAACTCGTCCGTATCGCAGTGCGGCAGCAAAATGGCAGAATCGAGATCTGCGTCACCGATCAGGGCTCGGGCATTCCAGCAGAAGATCGCCGCCGCATCTTCGAGCGCTTCGTGCGCGGAAAAACGGCGTTCGGGAAGCAGGTGCGCGGCAGCGGAATCGGCCTGGCACTGGTCAAGCACATCGCCGAAGCGCACGGTGGCGGCGTCTGGGTGGAAGATGCGTCGCCTCACGGCAGCCTCTTCGTGCTCACCCTGTCGCTTACTCCGAGACCTCACCCTCGTCCGTCGCGGACTGCATCTTGAGCAGTTCCTTGTCGCTCAAGTAGACCGAATTATTCGGCGGATTCGCGGCGGCTGGCGCGCGCGCGCTGGCTGGGGCAGCAACTTTTCCGGGTTCGTCGACGTCGCCCGCGCCTTCCGTGATGCTCGGATCCTCGGCGCTGCCCGCGGGCGCGACTCCAGAGCCCGCCGGCGCGGCAGCCGATTCGCTCGCCAGAGCAGCTGCGCCAGGCAAGGGAGCCGGCAACGCAATCGCATCCAAGAGCGGGTTGTACTTGGCGACCACCAGCAAAAATAGCTCGCGTTGCTCTTTGTTCAACACTCGCATGCCATCGAGGTTCAACGTTTCGGCGTCGAAAAATTTGCCGTCGCGCTGCGCGCTGAAATGCAGATGCGGGCCTGTCGAGCGACCAGTCGAGCCCACATAGCCGATGGTCTGCAAGCGCTTCACCTTGTCGCCGACCTTGATGCCTGCGACGTAACGCGAGAGGTGTGCGTAGCCGGTCTCGATGCCGTTCGGGTGCATCACCTTCAACAAGTTGCCCGCGGGGCCGCCCGGCCCGATGTAGCTCACGGTCCCCGGAGCAGATGCGCCTACCGGTGTGCCCATTGGCGCGCCGATGTCGGTGCCCATGTGCGGCATGATTTTGTGCAAGATCGGATGCATGCGCCGCGGATTGAAGGCCGAAGTAATGGCCGCGCCGGGGATCGGTTTGCGCCAGCCGCCTTCGTACGGGCTCTTGCCGCTGGCGTCGTAATAACCGCGCAGGCTCGGGTCGTCGAAATAGTACGCGCGCAACGCTTCGCGCTTCGGATTGGCGGGTTGGACCTCGACGGCCTCGATGCCCGTGTAGCGTGCGAATTCGCCAAGCACCGTGACCTCTTGCCCGATCACGCGCACGCGATCCCCGCGCTCCAGTTCATCCATCGACAAATGCCCTTGCAGTGCGAGCGCTACCACATGTGCAAGCCCTAGATCGAAGCCTGCGCGCTCGGCGGAAGCATCGAAGCTCTTGCCATCGTAGACCAGCGCGCCGGTTACCTGATTGCGTTCCACCTTCAGGTCGAGCTTGCTGCCTTTGAGCAGACCGTCGTCGCCTTCGCGTGCTTGGTAGATCTCTTCTGGACTGACCGCGTATTCGAAGGCTTTCAGGCGCGGAGCGCTACGCTCGAGCAAGGCCGTGAAGCGGTCCGACTTGTTGCATTTGTCGAAATCACGCACCCCCTTCATCGCGGTGAGCACGCGATACGCTTCTTTTTCTGGCACGCCGGCGCCGCTGAGCGCCTTGATGAACGGATCGGTAGAGACCGTGCCCGAGGCGATGCGCAGGTTCGGATCACCCTTGCTGTCGGCTATTCGCCAAGGGCTCGCTAGCTTTTGCCGTACACGCTTGGGCACGGGCGGAGCTATCTCGAGCGGTGCGGCGACGATGCTGCCGGAAGGCGCCGCTCCGCTCGTGGCCTTGGTCGGCGTCGCGCTCTTCTGTCGGTCGAGGTTGATCATCAACGCAACCAACGTCAGTACGGTGGCGATGCCGATCAGCGTGCCGAACAGCGCGATCAGCGTCGGTGATAATTGGTTGGCCGTCCTTGCCGGCAGCGGCGCCGCGGGTGCTCGCCCGGCGGAGTTGCCAACGGCCTCGAGTTCGGCGTCCGGCGCCTCACGCTCTTGCGGAAGGCCGATCTCGTCTAGTCCACCCCGCACCGGGCCCTCCGCCGCATTGTCCGGCCGGGCGGCATGGGCGCGAGCCAAGAGCCGTTCGCGTGCGGACTCGTCCCGGGCCGCCGCGTCGGCAGCGGCTTCCGACGCTAATTGAAGATCGGGTTCGGGATCTCCGTCGTCGCGTACTGAGGGATCGACGACACGGCCTACGTGGCGTGATCCCCCGGCTCCCGGAGAAGAGGGCACCAAAGCGGGGTAGCAGTGGACGCGGAGCGGGGCAAGCGAAGCGAACTGGCCGGCGCCAGAATCCATCGAGATAACGGTTACTTAAAAAATGCCTTCTGGAGTGTAAGAGCTCGTTCTTCGGAACCCGTCATGCGGGCGCCGAGCCGACTCGTTCGCGGGGCTTTCGCACTCAGGCCCTTTGAAACAGACTGCTGATATGGACGACCATCTGAAGCAGCTGCTGCTCTTGGGGCGCGAGCACTATCAGAAACGAGAGTTCGACAAGGCGGAATATTTGTTGAAGCAAGTCGTCCAACAAACCGATCGCTTCGCCGACGTGTTCGACATGTTGGGTGTGATTGCCCACGCGCAGGGTGACTTCGCCCAAGCAGAGGTCAACTTCGAAAAGGCCGTCGGTCTGAATCCGAACTATACGGAAGCTCAGCTCAACTTGATGGTTACGTACAACGATCTCGGAAAGTACGACTCGGCGCGCGAAATTTACGCGCGGATTCGCGGTCGCGCTGCCGGCGGTGACGGCCCCACGGATCCGTTCGCGATGGGCAAGATCGCCAACATGCACGCCGAGACGAGCCAAGCGTACCAAGACGCGGGCATGCCAGCCGAAGCGGTGATCGAGCTCGAACGTGCCGTCGCGTTGTGTCCTTCATTTGCCGATCTGCGCACGCGGCTGGCCACGCTGTACCGCGATATGGGTCAGAAAGAACGCGCGCGCGAGCAGCTCGAGATCGCGAAGCAGCACAATCCGAATTACGTCCAGGCGCGCGTGCTGCTCGGCGTCGCGCTGTTGTCGGCCGGTGAGCACCCTGCAGCAATCGAAGAGTTTCAGGCGGTAATCGAGCGCGACCCCGACCATAAGAGCGCGCAAATGTACCTCAAAATTGCCCAAACGCAGCAGCGCAACTCGGCCTATCCCCCCGCTTGATGTCGTCCCGCTCTAATCAGCGTTTTCTTTGCGCTTGGTTGGCTTGCATTGCCGGCGCGTGCGGCGGCGTTGCCCAGCAGCAGCACGCTCCTCCCGTAGCCAGCGCCGGCGCGGCCTCTGAGGTCGATGCAGGGACGGATGCCTCGACCACGCCCGACGCCTCGACCACGCCCGACGCCTCGACCACGCCCGACGCCTCGACCACGCCCGACGATGCCGGAGGCGCTGATCCGTGTCCGAGTGACACGGTCTTCTGCTGCGACAGCTGGACAGGTGTGAGCTTGCAGCCGACTTGCGTCGCTGGCCACACTGACTGCGCAGGACGCCTCGATTCGCTGCTTGTCGGAAATGAGTGCAAGCAGACCCCGGCGGTGTGCCATGTCGAATCGATGAAGGAACTCGAGGGTACGGCGTGTTCGCCTGACGTTGGATTTTGCCCCTTCGGCCGGGGCTGCAGTTCATGTCGCTGCGACTGCCAGGAGAGCACGCGGCTATGGCATTGCGAGTGCACGGCGTGTTGAGTGACGATGGGCGCTTTGCGCCGTAATTTTGCACGAATTTGGCGTCGCCTGCGCGGCGAGCGGCAATCGCCGTCACGCATCGCGTTGGCCGTCGCACTCGGTCTATTCATCGGCTGTCTGCCGGTGTACGGCTTTCACTTCGTGCTCTGCGTGCTGGTTTGCTTGCCACTCGGCTTGGATCTGGTGCTGGCCTACCTGGTAGCCAACATCTCCAATCCGCTGGTCGCGCCGTTCTTGATCACGTTGGAGGTGGAGATCGGCTCGCTTCTGAGCACGGGGCGTCACGCCGGTTTCAGCGTGCAGCAGGCAAAGCAGACTGGGATTTTGGGGTTTGTCTTTCAGGCAGGGCTCGGCAGCATTTTCGTCGGAGCGGGCCTTGCGGCGATCGGCAGCCTGTTTGCTTACCTGATCGCGCGCAACCGACGCCCGGCCACGCCAGCCACCAGCGACGACGAGACCGAATGCGAAGCGGCAATGCAACGCACCATCCAACGCTATCGCGCCGCGGCGATCGGCGACCGGATTTATGTCGCCGCGAAACTCCATACCGATCCACTGACGCGACTCTTGGCGAAGCTTCCGGGCGATTTCGGTCGGGTGTTGGACGCGGCGGCGGGTCGCGGCCAATTTGGCCTCTTCTTGTGGGAGTTGGGCCGCTCCACGCAGCTGTGGGGCTTCGATTCGGACGCGCGCAAAGTGAGCGTCGCAGAGCGCGCGGCCGACGGCAGCGCACACTTCGAAACGCTCGATCTACTGGCATTCCCCGAGCGCGAAGTGGACACGCTGCTCTTGATCGACGCCTTGCACTATTTGACCGTGCCCGAGCAAGACGAACTTTTGCGCCGCGCGGTTTGCTGCGTGACGCATGGCCGCATCGTGATCCGCGAATTGGACGCCGGGAACGCCGCGCGCAGCACGGTCACGCGTGGTTTCGAATGGGTCGCCAAGGTATCTGGTTACAATCGCGGTCGCGCCGGCCGTCACTATCGCCCTGCGCGGGAAATCGTGGATCAACTGACGCTTGCGGGGTTGTCGTGCGAGGTGTTCGGCGCTTCCGAGGGTACGCCGTTCGCCAATGTGCTGATCGTCGCGGCGCGCAATTGCGGTGTTACGTAGCCGAAGACCTCCGCAAGAATCGGCAGGGCACGCTGCGCAGCGTTCTCCACGCTCGGCGCCGAGCCGGTCAAGGAAGCCACCGAGCCGACACCGAATTCCTTTATCCCGCAGGGCACGATCAGGCGAAATAGCGACAAATCCGTGCTCAAATTGAAGGCGAAGCCGTGCATCGTCACCCAGCGTGAAATGCGCACGCCGATCGCGCCGAGCTTCACCGGCGTGCGCGCGGCCTGCACGCCGGGCCATCTACCCGGCTCGGCTTGGTCTGCCCACAAGCCGATGTACTGTTCGATCACGCCGCTATCGATGCCGTAGCTCTGGGCCAGGCTCATCATCACGCGATTCAGATCTCTTACGTAACGCCGCACATCCATGCGGTCCGGGTGCAGATCCAAAATTGGGTAACACACGAGCTGCCCGGGAGCATGCAAGGTCACGTCTCCGCCTCGGCCAGTGGAGACCAAGGCGATGCCCGCCTCGGTCAGCGCGGCCTCGGAGATCAACAGATGCTCGGCCGTTGCCCCGCGACCCAAGGTGATCGTGGGTTCGTGCTCGACGAACAACACGGTGTCGGCGATGCGCCCGGCTTTGCGCGCCTCTTGCAATTCGTGCTGAAGCGCATGCACGGGCTCGTAGGCGGCGCGACCCAACCAAAATGCGCACAACTCTCGCTCGCTGGTCATTCTGGGATCTTGGCACCGGAATCGACTAGTTCACTGCGGAGCCCGTCGATTTGCTCGGTGAAAACATTGGCTACGTCAGGGTCGAACTGCGAGCCCGAGCAGCGCAAAATTTCGTTGACCGTGACCTCGTGCGGCAGAGCGCGGCGATAGGCGCGATCGCTGGTCATGGCGTCGTACGTGTCGGCGACCGCGATGATGCGCGCGATCAGCGGGATGTCGTTGCCGGCGAGCCCGAGTGGGTAGCCTCGACCGTCCCAACGCTCGTGGTGCAAGTGCACGCCCGGAATCACCGGTTGCAAGAATTTGATCGGGTCCAAGATCTCGCGTCCGTACGTGGGGTGACGCTTGAACACGTCGTACTCTTGGGCGGTGAGCTTGCCGGTTTTGTTCAAGTTCATCACGCAACCGATTTTTCCGATGTCATGCATCAGCGCGGAATGGCGTACGTGCTCGATTTGCGCGTCGTCCAAGCCGAGCCAGCGTGCCAAGTTCACCGCGTAGCGCGCCACGCGCTCGGAATGTCCAGAGGTGTAGCGATCCATCTTGTCGATAGTTCGCGCCAAGCTGGTGATCGTCTGCTGAAACGTGGCCTGCAGGTCTTCGTACAAGCGAGCGTTCTCGATCGCAGCCGCGGCACGCGAAGCGATGATGCTGAGCAACTTTCGCTGCCCCTCATCGAAGCGCTTGCTCGCGGTGAGCGACACCACGGCGATCCAACCCAGTAGGCGATCCCGCATTTTGAGCGCAATGATCGTGATGCTCTGTACTTGGCGAGACGGATGTGTGGCGAACAGGTCGCGCGCGCGGGCGCCATGTTCGACCAAGGAGCTTTCTTGCTTGAGCCGGTCGACGACCGTTTGCGCGCTCAATTCCCCCACTTCTTCGCCTTCGGGGAAGGCGGCAGCCAGGCTGACGTTACGCGGGAAGAACGCACCCTCGCCGTTGTCGAGCCAGGTCATCACCATGTCCGCGCGGATCTCGTTCAAGCCGCTATCGGCTACCGTCGCGATCACCTCGTCGAGCGACAAGCTGGCGGTGATTGCTTCGCTGACCTTGTACAGCGAGAGCGCCTCGCGCAGCCTCAGGTTCTCGGCCGAGAGTCGGCGCTTCTCCAACCCGCGCTGCACGATGTGCACGATTTCTTCGACCTTGAACGGCTTCAGGATGTAATCATACGCGCCGCGCTTCATGGCATCGATCGCCGTTTCGACGGTTCCGAAGCCGGTCATGATTACGGTCAGAGTGTCCGGATGAGTGCGCGCCACCTCGCGCAGTAAATCGAGGCCGCCCATCTTGGGCATCTTGAGGTCACTGATGACCATGTCGTAGCGAGCACGCTCCAGCTCGTTGGTCGCGCTTACGCCGTCTTCGGCGGTGCGCACGATGTAGCCTTCCATGCCGAGGAAGTCGGCAATGATGTCGCGGATGAATTTCTCGTCGTCGACGACCAGTACCCGCGGGCGATCTTCTGGGTAACTCGAGTCAGACTCGGCCATCCTGGATGGGTTCTTTTCGGTGGAGCTCAGAAGAGCAGAATACCCCTTCAATCGTCCACCTTGCACGGCCCGTGATCGGGGAGCGGCGGCGCGCTCGGAAAGGCCGGAAAATCGGCTGCCGACAGTTTTTTCCGTCCGCAGTTTCTACCGACCCAGTCCTAGAACCCTGGACCGAGTCGGCCAAGGAGACGCGCAGCTTGCCAAGGCGCGGCGACGAGGCGTGCCCAAATGGTGCGTCGAGGGCTGCAACGCAGATTGCGAAGCGTACCCGCAGGCCGGCGACGGGGGGAATTTTTTGGGACTCAGCTGCGTTGGCTGAGCAGACCACCGAGAGCGCGCCGGCGCGGCTCCGGGTCGTAGCTCTTGAGGTAGGACAGGTTCAGGCAGTTGATCAGAGCGTGTGCCGCGATCGGCCCGATGAGTGACCCCGTGAGCTCGAACACTGCCCCGAAGGCGAGGCCCATGATGGTTGCCCAGCTGATCCATGCCCAGCGACTGGGACCGCGCAGTTGCGCGTGGACGATGCCGAACGCTGCCGCTTGCAGCCATAGACCGACCCACGGTACCAGTATGCCCCGAAACCAAAGCTCCTCGCCGAGCGCGCTGAACGCCGCTAGCGCAACGATGCCGACGGTACTGAGATCCCGGGCCACGGGACGCAGCTCGCGGTGCAGATTCCTCGCCCAAGCGTAGCGCGTCACGAAAACGCGCGTGCTGAACGCGACCAGTGCGCCGAGCGCGAGCCCGATGACTAAGCTATAGACGTGGCCGAGCGCTGTCGGCAGAACCAGCCACGGTTCGCTGTAAATGAACGGCGAACTGCCGCGCCAGAGGAGCGCAACGGCGACTGCGCTCGCGCTCGCGGCGAGATAGGCGACTGCGACTCTGCCCCAGCGAAGCATTGCTTGATTCGGAATATGGCACGGCGGCGGCGCGCTCGCACCTGAGCGATTGCGTCGGGACCGCAATCGCGAGGCCGAAACCGAGCCGGAACGTATAAAGGGGCGTCACGCCGCGTCGACCGCGGCGAAAGCTAGTGATGCGCCGTACCGGAGTTTGTTAGAGTCGCGCTCGCGTGGGAGAGAGCAAGGAGTCGCCGGAAGTACAGGAGCGGTTTTCGTCAGCCCTAGGGCTGGTGGACATCATTGCGCGTCAAATCTTGCGTACCTTGGGCGGCGCCTCCGAGCTCGAAGAGTTGCTCAGCTTCGGCCGAGAAGGTTTATGGGATGCCGCACGTCGCTTCGACGATTCGCGCGGGGTACCATTCCGTGGCTACGCGAATTTCCGAGTTCGCGGCGCGATTATCGATGGCGTACGCGCTTCAGCGCGCCTATCCCGCCGCACCCACGAGCGCTTGAACGGCTTGCAGGCCGCGGCGCGCATCAGCGAGGGCGCGTTCGAAGACGTCTCGGTGCCGCGCCCCCCGGGCTCCGGGTCGCCCGAAGCCGAACTTGCTTTGGGCGATCACTTGGCCGCGATGGCGACCGCGATGGCCGCCGGTCTGATCGCGCCCACCGCGCATGGCGAATCCGGTGAGCGCACGCTCGTCGATATTGGCGACAACCCGGAGCAAGCCTACGGCCAGGCCCAGCTGCTCGACTTGATCCGCGCTGCAATCGCCGAACTGCCGCATGAAGAAGCCGAACTCGTCCGGCGCCACTACCTCGAAGGCGCGCGTTTCGACCATGTGGCTACCGAACTCGGCCTGAGCAAATCCTGGGCAAGCCGCCTCCACACTCGCGCCCTGACGCGCCTTTCCAAGCGCCTCCGGGCCTTCTCCGAGTAGGCCGGCCAGCGCAGCCCCGGCCGCCGAGTAAGTCGCTCGTTCATCTCGCAGGTCGGAGCTCGGCCTGGTCGGGAGGGTCGGCGCCGCTCAGCATTCGAAGTTTGGCAACTGTTCTCGGGTTCTGCCCGACCTTGGGGCATGGCGATTTCGGGTGTTCGCGGTGAGCAGACGGCAATTGAGCGGGTTTCTGCGTCGCCGGCTTTGCCGACGGCGCAGAAGGCGCATGAGGGCGAGAGTGAAGGCGGGTTTGCGCGGGCGATGCGAGGGTTGGCGCGGGAGATCGATCTGGGGGAGGCGCGGACGGCGGGGGCTTCGCAGTTGCGCAATTACGACACGGGGACGCTGATTGCGCTGCAGGTGGGCATTTACCGGTACACGGAAGCCGTGGATTTGGCGTCGAAAATCGTGGATCGTGCGACCAACGCGGCGCGCACGGTGTTGCAGGGCGGCGGACATTAGGGGTGCGTGTTACGCTCGGCCGCGATGTCTGAGCCTACTGAGCGTGTGCTGATCGCCATGAGTGGCGGCGTCGATTCGTCGGTCGCTGCGGCGCGGCTGTGCGCGCAGGGCTATGACGTGGTGGGCGTCACGTTGCATTTGTGGGACTACCCGGACGATGGCTCCGTGAAGAGTCGCTGCTGTGCTCCGGAGGACGTGCACGATGCGCGGCGGGTCGCCGACTTGTTGGGCATTCCGCACTACGCTTTCGACCGCCGGGAGCTTTTTCAGCGCGAAGTGGTGGCGCCTTTCGTTGAGTCTTACTTGGAGGGCGAGACGCCCAGTCCGTGTGTGCGCTGTAACCGGGGCGTGAAGATCCGCGAGCTGTTTCAGCTCGCGGATCGTTTGAGCGCGCCGCGCGTGGCCACGGGGCACTATGCGCGCGTGCTGCGGGCAGGCAGCAATTTCGAGCTGCATCGTGGGCGCGATCACGGCAAAGATCAGAGCTATTTTTTGCATATGCTCGGACAAGATGCGCTATCGAGGTTGATCTTTCCGCTGGGCGACAGCGACAAGCCGGAGATTCGCGCGGAGGCGTTGCGGCTCAAGTTACCGGGCGCGCAGAAGGGCGAAAGTCAGGAATTGTGTTTCGTTCCGACCGGGCGCTACGACGCTTTCGTTGCCGAGCGCGCGCCGGATCGCGTGCGGCCGGGGCCGATCCTCGACGAGCGGGGGCAGCAGGTGGGCGAGCACGATGGCGTATTTCGCTTCACGCTCGGGCAGCGCAAGAACTTGGGCGTGGCGCTCGGGCAACGCGCGTATGTCGTGGGTGTGGATGCCGAGAGCGCGACGGTCACGCTCGGTTCGGTGGACTCGCTGAACTCCAGCAGTGCCGAACTGTGTGAGGTCGCGCTGGCCGCGGATTCGAGCTTACCGTTGCGCTGTGAGGTGCAGGTTCGGTATCGCGGGCGCCCCACGAAAGCCGAAGTTCGGCGCGTTGGAGATGCCGTGCACGTGTTCTTCGATGAGCCGCAGCGCGCGGTGGTCAAAGGGCAATTTGCGGTCTTCTTCGATGGTGATCGCGTGCTCGGCGGCGGCATGATCCGGGCGGCATTTCGGACGCCGCGGGCTCCGTCGCCCACGCTACCTGCGGCCGCGGAGAGCATTGCATGAGGTGCTGGAGGACGACCCGCGCGGGCGGCATGACCGCGCGAATGCGGCTAGTCGCGGCGCTGGTGACGCTGGCACCGCTCGGCTGCACCGTGGGCGAGGGTGAGGGCCGCGTCTCGAGCGATCACCTTTGGATTGCCGGCTGTTGGAATGACGCGTTCGAGCTGAGCCCGGATTTCTTCGGTGCGAACCCCGACCAGGGTGAGTCTTTGACGATTCGCGTGCAGCGCGGGGACAATATCGAAGACACGTCCGACGGCCTGATCGTGCTAGTCAACGATTTGCCGGAGATCAGGAAGAAGCTGGGTCAAGAGTTGGATGTGGGTATGCCGCGTGGGGTGACCCCGTCCGGGGTGCCCATCGAGTTCAACCCCGACCCGCCGAAGATCAGTCTGTCTTTGTACCTCCACAACAGCTGTCATCTGCAAAACGGCACCATTTATTCGATCTCGGGCAAGATCACCTTTAGTTCTTTGTTCAGTGGTGATCCGAACGAGAGCTCCTCCGAAGATCGCCTGACCGACGCTCGGTTCGATGCGCAATTCGCTGATCCGCGCGAGCTCGTGGACGCTGACGACCCCGCCGCAGTGACCAGTCGCGTGACCGGCAATTTTCATTTCTTTTTTCAGCGCGGGCAACCGTCGCAGCCTTTCCAATAGCGCAGTGCGAACGCCCGTCGACCTACGGCTTCGCGAGGAAGCTGCCCGCTTCCAACTGCGCTTCACTTGTGGCGACTGCGTGCACTTTGCTCCGGAGCGCCGCGCGTGCGCGAACGGCTATCCCACCAACGCCCACCTCGAGATCGATCTCGAGCGCGCGGAAAGCTTGGAATTCTGCAAGGAATTCGAGCTGCTTTGAGTCGCGGGTGTAGGAACGAAAGTGGCACGATCCCATCCCCCGACTCTGATTACATTGGTTTCTCGCACGCTGCGCGAAGAGTGCGGCGTCGGCCCCGGCACGCGCATTTTGCTCGCGCTTTCGGGTGGTGGGGACTCGATGGCCCTCTTGCACGTGCTGGCGCTACTCGCCAAAAAGCAGAGCTTCTCGCTATTTGCTCATGGGGTGGATCACGGGCTGCGAACGGAGGCCAGCGCCGAGCTGGACCGCGCCGAGACGCAGTGTGCCGCTTTGGGCGTTGGGTTCTCGCGCACGTTGCTTTCGCTCACGGACGGAGGCAATTTGCAGGCGCGCGCGCGCGATGCGCGGC
>Ga0302321_100000170_pt1 | contig 58338 bp, 45 predicted proteins | sample Fen_T0_1_FD_202505 | JGI IMG/M metagenome (GOLD analysis project Ga0302321, IMG submission 202505) | Peat permafrost microbial communities from Stordalen Mire near Abisko, Sweden - Fen_T0_1 | ecosystem: Environmental > Terrestrial > Soil > Wetlands > Permafrost | place: Sweden: Abisko... | reverse complement strand
GGCTGGCTCGACTTGTACTCCAACAAGCTTTCGATGACGAACGACAACCTCGAGTGTCAATCGGGCTATTTCACGTGGACGAGGAGCCCAGGTGCCAATGAAAAGCTCCCCATGAATTGCGTGAACTGGTACGAGGCCTACGCCTTCTGCATCTGGGATGGAGGGTTCCTACCGAGCGAGGCCGAGCACATCTATGCAGCAGCGGGGGGCACCGAGCAGCGCCAATATCCGTGGGGCTCGGACGCGCCGGGGACGAGCAACCAGTACGCCATTTACGGATGTTACTATCCGGATGGCGTTGGGGACCCCGCCAACTGCTCCGACAATAGCCGCATCGCGAAAGTGGACACCGCGCAGCGGGGAGCAGGGAAATGGGGGCAACTCGATCTTGTTGGAAATCTACAGAAATGGCTTCTCGACTATTTTGGCTCGTACGTTAACCCCTGCACCGACTGTGCGAATCTCGCCACGGGTTCGGGCCGCGCGCCTCGGGATGGCAACTTTGCCGACAAGGACGAGAAGCTGCTGCTAGCCGCGTACCGTAACAACGGTTTCTATCCGGAAAATCGCTTCTACAGCTTCGGCTTTCGGTGCGCCAGGAAACCTTAGCTGACTCCCGACACGTCGTGTCGTCACCGCCTTATCGCCAGCGTCTCCCTTTTATTGTCGTTACGTCACTCGCCAGCCTGAGTTTGCGAATTTTCGGTGGGTCTCAGGCGACGATCTCAAGTCTCGCTTTGCCCATGAGTTTCAACAAGGATAACCCCATGAAGAAAGTCTTATTGATCGCCGTCGCAGTGTCGTCATTGTGGGCTTGTTCCAGCTCGAGTGGTGACGCGAATTCGGGCCAAGGCGGTGCAACGAGTGCTGCTGGTGGAGCGGGCGGTTCCACGATTTCCAACGGAGGCAGTGGCATCGCACCCGGATCGGGTGGCAGTTCCGCGGCGGGTGGAACCACGAATTCAGCCAATTCTAATGTTACCGGCGGGTATTCCGCGACGGCGGGAGGGTCGCAGGGCGTTGGAGGAATTCGAACAGGCGGAACGACTGCCAACGCAGGATCCGGAGGGAAACCAACCACGGGCGGTGTCCAAACCCAAGGGGGCTCGACGACAACAACGGGTGGGCGCTCAGGCGGCAGCACGACGGGCGGGGTTGCGTCCAGCTCCGGCGGTGTGACGTCCAACAGTGGTGGGACTGGCGCAGGCGGGGCTGCCACAGGCGGAGCGAGTACCACTGGGTCCAGCCTCGGCGGCACATCAGCGGGCGGTGGGAATTCCGGGCCACGCATCGTTCAGAACTTCAACCAATCCTGGAAGTTCAAACGAGCCGATGTAACGGGTGCGCAGGCCACGGCCTTCGACGATTCCTCGTGGGGCAATATTGGCCTGCCGCATTCGTTTGGTCTGCCCTACTTCGCATCGACGAAGTTCTACGTCGGCTACGGCTGGTACAGGAAACACTTTACCGTGCCGTCGTCCTGGTCGGGTAAGAGCGTGTTTCTCGAGTTCCAGGCAGCGTTCGATCAAGCGCAGATCTACCTCAATGGCACGCAGGTTGGTCAGCACATTGGCGGTTACAACGGCTTTTCGATCGATATCTCATCTGCCATGAAAGTCGGCGACAACGTCGTTGCCGTTCGCTTGAACAACAATTGGAACGCGCAACTTCCCCCACTCACCGGCGATCACACGTTCCAGGGTGGCCTGTATCGAGACGTGAATGTCGTCGTGACCGACCCGCTGCACGTCGCCTGGTACGGCACTTGGGTCACGACACCGACACTCGCGACGAATACCGGCACATCGAGCACAGTGAATATCAAGACCGAAGTGCGCAATGATCGCACCGCGACGGTCAACGCGACGCTCAAAACAGACATCGTGGACAGTACCGGCAAGGTCGTCACAACAATATCGTCGCAACAGCAAATTGCCGCGGGAACGACCGTAACATTCGACCAGACGACGCCCGCCGTCAGCGCGCCCTCGCTATGGCATCCCGACCATCCCACGATGTATCAGGCACTTTCGTACCTATCAGACGGCACGGGGAGCGTGGACATCTTCACCACGCCGTTCGGGTTCCGTTGGTTCAGCTGGTCGGCGTCGCAGGGTTTCTCGTTGAACGGCTCGCACTACTGGATTCAAGGCGGCAACGTCCATCAGGACCACGCGGGCTGGGGCGACGGCATCACCGACTCGGCGCTCTACCGCGACGTCAAGATGGTCAAAGACGCGGGGATGAACTTCATCCGCGGCTCGCACTACCCGAAGGCACCGGCCTTCGCTGATGCCTGCGACCAGCTCGGCATTCTATTTTGGTCGGAGAACTGCTTCTGGGGCGGCTTCGGTGGTTCGGGCGGGTGGCCCTATAACGGCGCCTACCCGAGCACCTCCGCGGACTACGACACGTTCGACAACAACGTTCTCGCCAGTCTTACGGACATGATCCGCATCCATCGCAATCACCCGAGCATTATCGCGTGGAGCATGGGCAACGAGGACTTCTTCAATGGTGGCCCCGCAGATAGGGTCGTCGCGCTTCTCAAAAAGACGGTCGCTTTGACCCACCAACTCGACCCGGCTCCCACGGGGCGGCCTGCTGCCATCGGTGGCGCGCAGTCGTCTATTGGCGGCACAGCGCCGGCCACGCTTGGTGATTTAGCCGGTTTCAACGGTGACGGTATTGGCCAGGGTGTGCCATCCACCGACCCCGGCATGCCCAATCTGGTGTCGGAATACGGCAGCGTGTCCTCGACTCGTCCCGGGAGCTACGACGCCGGCTGGGCCAACTTGCCCGTCACGAGTGGCATGCCCACCCAATACGCGTGGCGTTCCGGAGTGTCCAAATGGTGCATATTCGATCACGGCACCCAAGCCGATGCCTCGTACGGGATCATGGGCATCGTCGACTACTTCCGAATTCCGAAACGTTCATACTATTGGTATCGCAACGCGTACGCGAAAGTGGCGGCGCCGACCTGGCCGACCTCGGGCACTGCCGCCGGGCTCAAGCTGACGTCGAGCACGACGACACTCACCGCCGTAGACGGCACGCAAGACGCCTGGTTGCTCGTGACGGTCGTAGATTCAAGCGGAAAACCGATCAGCAACACCGTCACAGTGACGCTCACGGTTACCTCTGGGCCTGGTGAATTCCCAACTGGACCAACCATCACGTTTACGCCGGGGACGGCAAAGCCAGCGAGTGATATCGCGATACTCGACGGTCAAGCCGCCATCGAGTTTCGGACGTACTATTCAGGTACCAGCGTTATTACGGCAAGCTCGCCGGGCTTAACCTCCGCCACCGTGACCATCACGTCGCAAGGCAGCCCCGCGTTCGTACCGGGGCAGACCCCGCCCGCGGACACGCGCCCATATGCCGGCTAGTAGTTGCATTTTCCCGTAAGGACCTGAAGGTTCGAGTCATGCTGTCACAACCGGAAAATTTAGGGTGCACACAGGTATTTCCGGCTGCACCAAGCATCATTCGAGCGTGGCAGCGGGAGTTCGCACACCGTTCATGGCGCCCCTTGTGCGCCACGATTTTCGCGCTATCCGCGCTAGCGATCGGGTGCGGCGGCGGTAACCAAAGCGGGCAAAGCTCAAGCTTGGGCGGCAGCAGCCTTACAGGAACATCCAGCGGAGGCGTAGTTACGTCGTGGGCAAGTGGCGGCGCGGCCGTCGGTGGAATCTCCGCGGCCTTGGGCGGCAGAACCACGTCACTTGCTTCTGGCGGAGGCTTTGGCGGAGTCTCGTCGAGCGCAGGCGGAGCGCCCAGCACCGGTGGTGTGGTCCAAGGTGGCGTGAATAGTGCGGGCGGTAGCAATGCAGTGGGTGGAACTGGCGCGAGAAGCACAGGCGGAACTGCCCAAGGGTCCTCTGTGGGTGGCGCTAATGTTACTGGCGGCACTCTCAGTGCAGGTGGCGGCGCGACAGTGGGCCCCGGGGGGGCAGGCGGCGGCACCGGCGGTGGTGCTCTCGTTCAGGCGTATGACGGCGCGCGCGGCAAGACCTTCGACAGCGGGTGGAAGTTCTATCTCGGCGACCCCGCGAATGCCCAAGATCCGAGCTTCAGTGACACATCATGGACAAGCCTGAGCGTACCGCACGACTGGAGCCCCGCGCTTGGGATGAGTCAGTCTTCCCCGGGCGGAAGCGGCGAAGGGTACTCGATTGGGGGCGTCGGCTGGTACCGAAAGACCTTCACTCTGGATTCCTCGTATGCAGGCAAGAACATTCTCATCGAGTTCGACGGGGTCTACTACAACAGCCAGGTTTGGATCAATGGTACTGCGCTCGGCACTTGGCCGTATGGATACACGACGTTTCAGTACGATGTGACCCCATACGTCAAGACCGACGGCGGCAACAACGTTGTGGCGGTTCGCGTCAACAACAAACAACCGAGCAGCCGCTGGTACACAGGCAGTGGCATTTATCGCAATGTTTGGCTCACCGCGCTCAATCCGGTTCATGTCGCATTCAATGGCGCATTCATTACGACTCCTACGGTGAGCACGGCTTCGGCCTCGGTCTCTGTCGTTACGGAAGTGGAGAATCACTCGAGTAGCAGCCAGTCCGTGACGGCCGTGACGCACATTTACGACCCAAACGGTACGTTGGTCACGAGCAATTCTTCCACGGCGAGCGATGTCGCTGCGAACGGCAAAGCGACAATCGCTCAGAGCCTCACCGTTTCCAATCCGCAACTGTGGTCCGTAGATTCACCCACGCTTTACCAAGCCAAGGTCGAACTGCAGGTGGGCGGGCAAACGGTGGATACGTACATCAGCCCGCTAGGCATCCGCTCGATCAACTTCGACGCTAGCACCGGCTTTTCCCTCAACGGCAAGGCCATGAAGATCTGGGGAATGTGCATGCACCACGACCTTGGAGCGATAGGCTCGGCCGTAAACGTGCGTGCCATCGAACGCCAGTTGCAGATTCTGAAGGGCATGGGAACCAACGCGGTCAGGACCTCGCATAACCCACCCGCGCCCGAGTTCCTCGATCTGGCCGATAAGATGGGCTTCTTGGTCATGGATGAATCGTTCGACGTCTGGGAGACAGGGAAGAACGGGTTGAATGACTACCACCTCTACTTCAACAGCTGGGCTCAGAAGGACATTCAGGCTTTGGTGAGCCGCGATCGCAACCACCCGAGCGTCATCATGTGGAGCATCGGGAACGAAATCCCGGGTGCGACCGCCGCGACCGGGCAAAAGCTGCGAGATTGGGTCAAGGCCATCGATACGACGCGCCCGGTGACTTGGGGCGCCAACAACATGAAGACGGATCAGGGCCAACGAGCCGTTGCCGCTCTACTCGACTTGCAAGGGTACAACTACTTCGTGGGCGATGCGAACACCGATACAGGGAACTTCACGCTCGATAACGACCACAAGAACAACCCCACTTGGAAGGTCTTTGGCAGCGAGGAGTGCTCCAACGTGAAGAGCCGCGGCATCTACACCGCTCAGGGCACCAACTTGCACTGGACTGGCTGCAGCAACCAGCAGTGTTCGTCGTATGACGTCGGTTGGGGCGACGGCTTCAACACGGAGGAGATGTTTCTCATCAATGCGAAGCGCCAGTTCTTCTTCGGTCAGTTCGACTGGACGGGGTTCGATTACGGCGGGGAAACGACTCCCTACAGCTGGCCCTCGAAGAGTTCCTATTTCGGCATCGTCGACACCGCCGGGTTCCCGAAGGACATTTACTACTTCTACCAAAGCAAACTAACCACGGCGCCGATGGTTCACCTTTTGCCGCACTGGAACTGGACCAGTGGAAGCACGGTTTGGGTTTGGGCTTACAGTAATTGCGATAGTGTGGAGCTGTTCATCAACGGCGTATCCCAAGGTTCGAAGTCGTTCAGTTCCAATACGACGACGCGCGTCGAGTGGACCCTGCCCTGGGCGTCCGGCACGCTGCGCGCCGAAGGCAAGCGCAACGGCAGTGTCGTTGCCACCGAGGAAGTGAAGACAGCAGGCCAGCCTGCGCAGGTCAAGCTATCCGCAGATCGCACATCAATTCACGCCGACGGGCGGGATCTCGTGTTCGTTACAGCGGATATAGCAGACGCTAGCGGTGTGTTCGTCCCCACCGCGACCAACAGCATTACGTTTTCCGTGTCGGGTCCCGGTAAACTCACCGGGGTCGACAACGGCGACGCCATCGACACAAGTTCATACACGTCTCCAACCCGAAAGGTGTTCAGCGGCAAGGCCCTTGCCATCGTGCAGTCTACGGGCACGCCTGGTCAAATTATCGTGTCGGCGACGTCGTCTGGACTAACTGCAGGTTCTGCGAGCGCGACAGCGAACTGACGCGAACCTCTTCACTTGTTGACGTGGTTCGTTTGCCGTAGCTGAAAGTTCTCCCAAGGAGGAACCGATGACGCCGCAATGTTATCATTCAAAGCCCAAATGCACTCGACTGTTCCCTCTGTTGCTCTTGGCTGCATTGGGCTGCTCGTCATCGCCATCGTCGCGGAGCGGCAACGATGTGACCTCGGGCGGTAGCAACGCGACCGGCGGCAATGCTGGCGTTTCGGCAACAACCGGAGAGACAACAACGTACGCCAGCGTGGGTGGCACGTTCGCAGCAAGTGACGGCAACTCGGCTGCTGGCGGCAAGGACGCAGGCTCGGGTGGCAAGAACGCAACCGGGGGAAATGCGGGTGCCGCTGTCGGGGGCGCGACAGAATCCACGCTAGCCAGCGGTGGCACGCCTGCTAACGGCGGCTCCGGAGGATTGAGCGCGGGCGGAACGGCGAGCACTGGCGGTCGCGCTTCGGGAGGCACGGCTGGTATTGGTGCAAGTGCGGGCAATACGTTCTATGTCGCGACAAACGGCGATGACACAAACCCGGGAACGAAAGACAAGCCGTTCAAGACAGTGGGTGCGGCGCAGGCAGCCGTTCGGGCAAGTTCAGATCGGGGCAAGATCCCCCTGACCGTGAGCGTTGCAACCGGGACGTACTACGTCGGCAAGACCATCGTGTTCACTTCCGCCGATTCGGGAACAGAGGCAGCGCCTGTTACCTACCGGGGCGGCAGCGCGGTCACGTTGAGCGGCGGTGTCTCGCTCAGCAATCTGACGTGGACGGCATACAAAAATGGAATCATGCAAACCGTGGTGCCCGCGAGTATCTTCGCCAATTATTCGTTCGATGACGGCAAGGCCGCACCGAGTGTGAACACCAGCGCGCCGGGTTCGAGTGGGCCCACTTACGGTTTCTCGAGCGTTCTTTTCCTCAACGGGCAGCGCCAGCATATGGCGCGCTACCCCAATTACAAAGACCCCACCCAGGCGTACGGGGGCAACGCGAGCAACGCGAATTCGCGGCCTGGCAGCTGGGCGCACGCGCCGACCTCCTCGCAGCCAGCTTACTTACACGGCGTGCACGGCCAGCTCTGGGGCAGCGAGGATTACGTCGTCACGAGCAAAACCCAGCAGAACGGGCCACTCTGCAACGGCCGACCCCAGGGGCTGAACGGCACGCAGTTCATCGAGAACGGTTTCGACGAGCTCGATGCTTCCGGCGAGTGGTATTACGATCGCACTGGCGTCGCCGGCACGGCCAACACCCTGTACTTCTATCCGCCGAGCGGGGTCGATCTGACGAAGGCGGGCTCGTACACGCTCGAGATGGCCGCGCTCGAGCGCATCTTCGAGTTCGCCGGGGGCTGCGGGGGAGTCGTCGGTTTACCCTCCTACCCGAAAGCGAGCACGTGCGCATCGACGTCGCCCGTGCAGTGGGTCACGCTCGATGGATTCCATTACATCGACACGCTACGGACCTTCCCAAGCTGCAACGAGCAGATCCTGCGCTCCGATTGGCGGATCTACCGTGGAGGTAGCATCTTCGTCACGGGCGGCCAACACGTAGCCATCACGAACAGCTTCTTCGACCAGGTCGGCGGGGCCGGTGTCTTTGTCAATGGCTACAACGAAAGCGTCTCCATCGCCGGCAACCGCTTCGTCGGGACGGGGTCGAGCGCCATTCTGTTCATGGGGAACAACAACGCCGTCCGCAACCCGCTGTTCGGCTACGGTAGCGGCGTTGCCGTCAACCAACTGGATACGACGCCGGGCCCGCAGACGAACGACTACCCGAGCAACTGTAGCGCAACCGAGAATCTGATTCACGACATCGGCGACCCCGAGCTGCAGGTGGCGGGCGTCGGCATCGACATGGCCGCTAACATCACCGTCAGCCACAACAGCATCTACAACATGCCGCGCGCAGGGATCAACGTCGGGGACGGATGCTGGGGCGGCCACATGATTTCGTATAACGACGTGTTCGCCACTGTGCTCTTCACCGGGGATCACGGCGCGTACAACAGCTGGGGACGCGACCGCTTCTGGGACCCCAGTGTGGGCACAATCGAGTCTCGGGTTGGCAATCCAGCGAATAGCCTGCCGCTGCTCGATGTCATCAACCCGATCACGCTGACACACAACCGATGGCGCTGCGACCATGGCTGGGACGTTGACCTCGACGACGGCTCGACCAACTACAAGATCACGAACAACATCTTTTTGTCGGGCGGCCTCAAGTGGCGAGAGGGTTACCACCGCGACGGCGAGAACAACGTGCTCGTGCAGCAGAGGACCACACCGTGCGCGCCGAACGCGGCGGTTGAAGATGTGTCCGGTTGTTTGAGCATCCACGTCTGGCCCAAGGGCAGCAACGACGTGTTTCTTCACAATATTTTCTGGGGCCTCGCGTCCAACAGCCCCAATGGCTACGGCAAGCAGATCGACTATAACCTCTTCCAAAGCGCGTCGCAGCTGTCCACCGCGCAGAATACTTACCACACGGACGCGCACTCAGCGTCGGGCAATCCCAACTTCATTGACCCGACCAACGGCAACTTCCAACTTGGGGCGAACTCGCCCGCCGCCGCGCTTGGCATCGTGAGCTTGCCGGCACCGACGACTGAACAGTATGGCGTTACAGTTCCCGCGTTGCGTGCGCTGGCGGCCACGCCGCCGTTTGGCAATGTCGGTCTGACGCCCGTCAATACGGACGCGGGTGTGCGTGACTGCACGACGCAGACAACCTGGCGCGGCGCAACCGTAGCCAACCTTTGTCCGGGAAACCTCTCGGTGGTCGGTCTCGGCTACCCGGTGGGCGTTTACGTTTCTACCGTCCCTGCGGGCAGTCAGGCTGCGACAGACAGCTTCGCTGCGCTCGACGTGATTTTACAATTTGGCGGCCAAAACGTGGCCACGGTCGATGACCTCACTCGCCTCTACGCCGCCGCAAGCGCTGGACAGAAGGTGACGGTCGGTATTTACCGAAACCAACAGGACACCACCGTCACCATCACTCGTTAGGCCAAGCTGCAAACGCCACGAGAAAAACCAAAAGAGAAATCGATGACGCGCGCCCGTTATTCGCAGAAGCTCACGGTTGCAGCACTGGCGATTCTGGCCGCCTCTTGCTCGTCCAACAACGCCCAGAACAGTGGCAGCGGTGGATCCAGCCAAAGCGCGGGTGGAGCGACCGCCGCCAGCACCGGCGGGCAGGTTGGCACCGGCGGCTCCGCTCCTGGTGTCGGGGGAAAAGGCTCGGGTGGCTCCGCGTCCGGAGGCACCGTGAGCTCGGCGAGCGGCGGCTCGATCAGCGGTGGCGTAACTTCGGGCGCCGGCGGTTCGAGCTCCGCAGCTACGGGTGGGTCGAGCGCAGCGACGGGTACGGCAGGAGGTAGCTCTGGCGGTGGCGCTGCCAGCAGCGGTGGTGGCACTGGCCGTGGCGGCGCGTCAGGCAACGGCGGCGCGTCAGGTACCGGCGGTACGGGAGGGGCTCAGAGCTGCCCAAGCCTGCCCGGTGCCCCAACCGGCACCCCGCCGCTTCCCAGCCCGCCTCAGCTCTCTTACCAGCGTATGGAGATGACGGCATTTATCCACTACAGCTTGGCTACCTACGACGGCTCCGAGCAGGGAAGCCCGTCCGACTCTCCCTCTATCTTCAATCCATCGAATCTCAACGCGACCTCGGTGGCAGAGTGGGCAAGCTCGCTCAAGGCCGCCGGTTTCGGTCAAGCGATGCTGGTCACCAAGCATAGCGTCGGGTTCACCTTGTGGCCATCCAAGTACACGGACTACTCCGTCAAGAGCAGCCAGTGGATGAGTGGAAAAGGCGACGTCGTGCAACTCTTCACGGACGCTATACACACCTCTGGGATGCGAGCGGCGCTCTATCTTTCGCCCTGGGACCAGAAATACCCGAGCTCGAAGTCCGACTACATAACGTACTTCAAGAACCAGATCACAGAAATTCTCAGCTACGGGCCTGCCTACGAGATCGAGTTTGACGGGGCACAATCCAGCACTCTGGGAACCTTTGACTGGAAATCGGTGTTCCAATTCATCAAACAAGCGCAGCCCAACATCCTCATCTGGTCTGGCCCCGAAATCGCCGCCTTGGGTGCGACACCGGACCTGCAATGGATTGGTAATGAGAACGGGCAGGCATCCCGCACGACATCGAGCCTCGATACGATATACTGCGGGGGCGGAAAGACATGGTGCCCATTCGAATGTAATACATCGAGCCGCAGGCCGAGCTGGTTCTGGCATCCCGGCTCGTCGCCCATGGCGCTCGCCGACATGCAGAAGGTTTACTTCCAGACGGTCGGGATGAATTGCACGCTTAACTTCAACGTTCCGCCGTCACAAACCGGCGAGTTCGACCCCAAGGATCTCGCTCTGCTGCAGCAGTTTGGTTCGTGGTATTCGGGCCTCTACAAAACGAACCTCCTCAAGGGACAACCCGCAACCGCGGACTCGACGTGGTCGGCGGCAGGGTTCGAGGCGGCCAAGGCCGTGGACGACGACCTCTGTACGTATTGGGCGGCCGCGAGCGGCAAGACTTCGGCGCAGCTCACGGTAACCCCCGCCTCCCCCATTACCATCAACTTGATCAGCATTCGCGAAGCCATCGAGCTGGGTGAGCGCGTGAGCAAGTACCATGTTGAGGTCATGCAAAACGGCAACTGGGTAACATCGCCGACCGACAAGTCCGGAAACAAGATCCAAGGTACAGTGATCGGCAATCGCCAGCTTTGGCAGCTCAGTGGAACGACGGCCCAGGCTGTCCGGTTGGTTATTGACTCGGCAAAAGACTCTCCTGCCATCGCCGAGTTCAGCGTCTATTGAGCAGCGCAGTGAAAATGCGTTGCACCTCCACCTACCCTATGATGCGGCCGCTTTGGCGCTTGGCATCGCTTGTTCATCCGGTACCTCCGGCGGGGGCACTGGTGGCGGCCGTGAACGCGGCAGGCCTCGACGCCTGCCTACGCCGACCTCAAGGACGCACCCTGATCGGCCGCGGACCGCGCCGCATACCGCCGTCTTCGCTGCATCGACATTCTAATTCTAACAAGATCGCATCCGCCAAGACAAAAGCCCATGACGGAGAGTCAGCGTCCTAGCGCCGACCCGGAGTTACCTATGAGATCCTCTCGCATTCTGAGCCTATTCACGTTCGCCACTCTGGCGCTTGGCATCGCTTGTTCGTCCAGTACCTCAGGCGGGGGAAATGGTAGTTTGAGCGGGGGCACTACGGCCGGTGGCGCGGGCGGCAGTGCCAGCACCCCAGGAAATGCCTCGGGCGGTGCAAGCAATACGGGTGGCAAGAACGGCTCAGGCGACGTCACTGGCGTTGGTGCGACGGGTTCGGGAGGGCAGGCAGGCTTGGGCGGTGGTGCAAGCAATACGGGTGGTAAGAACGGCTCAGGCGGCGCCAATGCCCGCGGCGGCGCGATCAGTTCGACTGGACAGGGGGGCTCGGGTGGAAGCGGTACAGCGGGCAAGAGCGGTTCCGGTGGTTCCAATACCAGTGGCGGATCGATCGGCTCGGGTGGCAAAACGGGCTCCGGTGGTACCTCGGACAGCATTGGCGGTTCAGGGGGCACCCAGTGCGGGCCATCGACCGTAGCCGCCGAGCCATTTTCTGCTTCGATTGCTGGCACGTGGGACTTCACACCCGCAGGTGGGGCAAAGCGCACGCTCCAGGTTCCTGGCGGAGGTTGGGCAAAACAGGGCGTCAATGCTGCGAGTGGTACCTATGCGACGCAGATCACGGTTCCAGATTCCGGCGCTGCGCAGACAACATTGATCGAATTCGGCGCTGTGAATTTCCAGGCCACGCTGTCGGTCGACGGAAAGGAAGTCGGAACGAACATGACTTCGTTCCTTCCTTCCGTTTTCGATGTTACGAAGTTCGTGACGCCCGGGAAGCAGCACGCGCTCTCGGTGCTCGTCAAGGGCGGTCAGGCGATGAAGAACAGTAGCGGCCTGTGGCTGATTCCCATGGGGGCAGATTGGTCTTCCAACGTCGCGCAGGGCATCTTCCGCTCGGCCACGTTGCGTGTGGTGCCCGATGTCTACATCAGCGATGCCTTCGTGCGGACGAGCGTTACGGACGGCACCTTGACCTACGACGTGGCAATCACGAATACCGGGAGCACGAGCCAGGACTTCACGCTGTCGAGCGCGCTAAGCTCGTGGAACTGCGACACCTTCACGTATCCGACGCTTGCCGACAAGACTGTCACGGCAGCGCCAAACACCACTACTACGACGACCATCGGCCCAATCAAGTGGGGCCTCGACACGAAGTCCTACTGGTGGCCGAACGTTCCATATCAGGCGGACTACAAGGCTCGCCTCCACAATTTGAGCCTCCAGATGAGCCGGGGTGGCAAGATCGCCCACAGCAAAGTCGTTCGTTTCGGCTTCCGTCAGAGCGAAAGAAAACGCGCCGACGCCAACCACGTGTACTATTACCTCAACGGCATTCGCGTGAATCACCGGGGTGACAATATCCAAGGGGCCGATTACGACAGTATCGACAACGGTGGCAAGGGAGACGCATACGGTACCCTTCCGGGCTTCCTGCCTCCCTCGGCAGGGAATCCAGGTTGGCCGCAAGCGGTGCGAAACTACCAGAAGCTGAACTACAATATCGTTCGCATCCATCAAGAGCTCGGAACGCCGTACATGCTCGACGTCGCGGATGAGCTTGGACTCATGCTGATTGGCGAGTCCGCCATTCGCTGCAGCAACCAGAACGTTGACTTCACAGCATCGCACGACACCATGGTCGGCCACGTCCAGGCGATGGTACTTCGCGATCGCAACCATCCGTCCATCGTTCGGTGGAGCCAGGCCAATGAACCGAACGGCTGCTCTTCACATGGCGATTCGAATCAGTTCGAACAGGACCTGTTCAACGCCATGACCAAGCTGGACGCCACGCGTCCCATCAGCGTTGACTGCTGGTTCGGCTGCGGACTCTATGGCATGTCAAGCCCGGCCTTCACGGTCAGCCAACACTACAGTAGCGGCCTCGGCAAATACTCGGAAGAGGTGAACGTCAGCAAAGACAATCCTTACGGTCAGGGCGAGTATATTTGGTCGAGCGACAACACCCGCCAGGGATTGACGTGGTTTGGAACATCGGCCATGGCGATGCGTCGACAGGACGGCGCTGACATTCGGCCGTACACGCTGTTGTCGGGTTGGGCCAGCTTCATACCAGGCGTCAAGCGAACCCAAATGACCATCGAGCAAGGTGGAAATCCGGTCTTCGGAGAGGATAATTTGGCGGATCCTTGGTCGAGCCAGATCATTCGGCGCGTCCAAAACGGCTTCAGCCCGGTGCTTGTCGCGGACAAGGACTACTGGGAGGCCAACAAGCTGTCCAACACCAACGGTGATTGGCCAGCCTCGGTGCCGGCGCTTGCGAAGGGCGCGACTCGCGCGACGACGCTTCTGATCTTCAACGACACGTTTGCCGGAACCAGCGTCGACGTCACCTGGGAGATCCACTCCGACAGCGCGACCGGGACGATCGGTTCTTCTGGCACGTTGACTGTCGATGTACCACTCGGTTCCATGGCTACTAAGTCAATCACAATAACGGCGCCAACCTCAGGAACAAAATGCTACCTCGTTCTTCGAGCTCAGAAGAGCGGAACAACTGTTTTCGAGGAAACGGACGAATCATTCACGCTGCAGTGAACAGGGCCCACAGACCTGGTCCGTCGGACCGGACGCGCTACCCGGTATTCCGTTGAGGCGGGCTAGTTGAGCAAAATGTGCTCGGGGAAAAAGCAGTCGCGCCACTAAGATTGAGCCGAAATGAAAGGGCGGCGGCTCTAACATTTGCGGTGTCCGACTTGATGCCGGTATCCGCGCGAGACCCGCGTCGATACGTTGCAGCGACGCGTCGCACATGCCCCGTGCCGGCCGCTTGAAGCGTTTCCGGTAACACTGACTGTTAAACGCTCGCCCACACCAAAGGAGGCATCTTATGACGTTCACAATCCGCGCTAGTGGTCGCGGCTCTCTGGGCTCGCAAGCGGCTATTCTAGCTTCTCTCATCTGCTTGGGAGCCTGCTCGTCGATTGACTCGACCGAGACGCCTCAAGCCAGCGCCGGCGCAAGCCAAGCCACTGGGGGTGGTGCGTCCAAGGGAGGCACCAGCGGAAGCATGAGCGGAAATGTTGGCGGGGCACCATTACCTGGCAGCGCTGGAACAGGCGGCGCCACGGGCTTGGGCGGCGCACAGGGGAGCAGCGGCGGACAGGGAGTAGCCGCAGTCGGCGGGAGCGGGCGCGGTGGAAGCTCCGGAACGGGCGGCAACGCGGGCATTGGTGGTTCCCGTGGTGGCCAGCCGGGGACCAGCGGCGCGGGCACCGGCGGCAGCCGTGACTCAGGCGGGGCTGGTGGGGTGGGCGGGGGAGGGTTCGCGACGCCATTCACCCCCACTCCGATTGGAGGCGCTTCCAAGGTGACCGACACCGGGGCCTCAGGAGGTTCCTCGGTTGGGCTCGCCGGCAACGGTCAGGGTGTCGAGGCCACTGGATTGCCTGCTGCCAGCCGACTGGCGATTCACTACGCGACCGTGTCAACGGGCACGATCAGCGTTTCGATCAACGGCGGCACTGCACGCAAGGTAAACGTTCACTCCACGGGTGCTCTCACAGGCTCGTTCCTTTACTCCATTATCGACATTGATATTCCCGCCAACGCGAAGGTAACCATCAGCAAGGCCAGCGATGACGTGGCTGTGAACATCGACAAGATCATCGTCGGCGTCGGCGACTTGGGCTTGCCGCCGGACATGTGGAATTTATCGCCCTTCAAGGCTGCCGACGGGCCTTACAAAGCGGACTGGACGGCCTTGGGCCTCGCCTACCAGACGCCCCAGTGGTGGCGTGATGCCAAGCTCGGCGGATGGGCCCACTGGGATCCGCAATCCATGCCCGAGCATGGCGACTGGTACGCCTACGATATGTATATACCGGGGAAAGACGCCTACAACTTCCACCAAAGCCACTTCGGTGATCCGTCCGTCTACGGTTACAAAGACATTTGTAAGAACTGGGTCATCGACCTTTGGGATCCCGCGAGCTTGATGGATGTGTACGTTTCCATGGGCGTCAAGTTCTTCATGTCCATGGGCGCGCACCACGACAATTTCGATAACTGGGACTCGACCTACCAACCCTGGAACGCTGTGAAGATCGGAGTAAAGCAGGACATCGTCGGAACCTGGGCGAAGGCTGCGCGCGATAAGGGCCTGCGCTTCGGCATCGGACTCCACAATTCGCCGTCGCGCACGTGGGGTCAGTGGGAGCCGGTAAGATACACCAGCGGCTCGAAAGGCCCCTACGATGCGATGCAAACAGTTCTGGATGGAAAAGGGAAATGGTGGGAGGGCCTGGATCCAGCGGCTCTCTATGGCTACCAGCACAAGACCGACTGCTCGAACAACTCGTGCAACACGTCGCCGTATGGAACTCAATTCGAGTATCGGGTCGATGACGCCATCGAAAAGTACCACCCGGACGTCGTTTACTTCGACGAGCTTGCTGGCGATGGCATCGTAGATCTGGGCGTCACTATGGGACTCGGTTCCATCGCCACGACGATCCTCGCGAACTACTACAACAAGTCGCTGACCTGGAATCAGGGAAAGATGGACGTCGTGATGAACATGAAGGGTGTGGGCGGTCAATACAACAGCTTCAAGAGCAGCGCAGCCCTGCAAGCCTCCGCTGAGCGCGCTCTTGTCCGGAGCACCGAGGCGAATACGGAATCGCAGATCGGCGCGTATCCCTTCCAGACCGAGTACAACATCCAGGGTGTCTACTGGCACATCATGGCGGGGGCTGGATATACAAGTGCCGCATCTCTGGTCACGACCCTGATGCAAAACGTCTCCCGCAACGGAAGCTTGATGCTCAACCTGACCCAACGTGGGCGGGGCAATTTCGATGATTCGTTGATCCAAATCGCCAAGGACATCGGCACATGGCTGAAGGCCAACGGCGAAGCCGTGTATGCGTCCCGTCCCTTCGAAGCCTGGGGCGATAGTTCAGTTATCTACACACGCAACAATGGCAATGTCTACGCGACGCTCCTCAATTGGAACGGCGGCGCCGTCACGCTCTCGGCGCTCAAGTCGGGCGGTGTAACCCTGGGAACTGTGTCCAAAGTCGAGATGGTCGGCTCGACAGCGGCGATGACGTTCTCTCAAAATGGCACAGGGCTGACCGTGACCCCGAGCGCCTCGGTACCGGCGCTGTCTGGAATCGCCGATTCGCAGCTGGCGTCGAAGATCCGCGTCCTGCGCATCACCCACGACAAGGGCTGGTTCAACGACGACGACTCGGGCGCGGTGTATGCGGGATGGCTCCGCAAGGCGAACCTCGGAACCCGTGACTACAACAACGACCTTACCACGAGCACGACCACAGGCGACACGTGGACGGCCCCCTTTACCGGGACGAGCGTCTCCGTCTACGCGCCGAAAGAATCCGGGGCTGGCAAGATCGAGATCCAGGTTGACGGGCAAGTGAAGGACACGGTGGATTTATCTGCATCCGGCACGCGCCAACCCCAGCAGCTCGTGTCCACAGTGACTGGACTTACCGCTGGCCAGCACACGATCAGCATCATCAATCGTGGCCCGGGCCCCGTTGCTGTGGATGCCATCGTCGCCAAGTAGGTATGACTCGGACGGCCTGAACAACCGCCGTGGGAAGCATTCAGCGTCTTTCGAGGAGCACTATGAAAACGCGTGGCACATTTTGTATGCATCTCACGATCCTGGCGGCATCGGCCGCTCTCGCGCTAGTGTCCGGCAGCGCGACGGCGCAGACCCAGCCGACTAGCTACACAGCGGACTGGTCGTCAGTGGACCAACACCCGGCCGCGCCAGAGTGGTTCCAAGACGGCAAGCTCGGCATCTGGTTCCATTGGGGGGGCGCATACGACGCCGCAGTTCTATAGCGAGTGGTACCCGTACTACACCTTCGATAAGAGCAATGGCGGGGACGTCTACCAGCATCACCTCAGTACGTACGGCGATCCATTTTTGGATTGGCCCTATGACAAGTTCATCACCGGGGCGAAAGACAAGAAAGGAAATTTCGTTCAATTCGCTCCGAAACTCGTGTCCGCGGGGGGCAAATGGGACCCCGATGTGTGGGCACAGCTCTTCGTCGATTCAGGCGCTCGGTTCGCGGGACAGCAGATGGAGCACCACGACGGCTTCTCGATGTGGGACAGCAAAGTCAACGACTGGAACGCGGCGTCAAAGGGGCCCATGCTCAACATCGCCAAGCTCAACATCGACGCGTTCCGCAAGCGAGGCCTCAAGATCATGGCGGCTTTTCACCACGCGTACAACTTCCGGGGCTACTGGCAGTCTGCGCCGAAGCAGACGGACCCTGGCCTGCAGAAGCTATATGGACAGCTCAGTGCTGCGGCTGAAAACCAGCTATGGCTCGACAAGCTGAAGGAGGTTGTCGACGAGTTCCAGCCGGACATGATCTACCAGGACTCCTTTACCCCCCAAATTGTGTTGACTGAATCATCATTGCTAAAGTTCGCCGCTTACTATTTCAATGCCGCACTTTCCTGGAACAAGGAGGTCGTCGCTCTGTACAAGGACGGCTATAACAACAAGGGAGAGGTGCGGGATTACGAGCGCGGCGGTCCGGCTGACATTTCGAATCCTTACTGGACAACCGACGATACCGTCGGCCCGAACACCTGGGGCTACGTCGCGGGAATGACGTATTACAACCCTGCGGCGATCATTCATCAGTTCATCGACCGAGTGAGCAAGAACGGCAATCTTCTACTCAACATCTGCCCGATGGCTGATGGCACGATCCCGAAGGAGCAACAGGATATCTTGATGGCCATAGGCACGTTCCTAAAGCAGTTCGGGACGGCGATCTGCGAAACGCGCGCATGGACGGTCTATGGCGAGGGCCCGACCAAGATGGGCGGGTGCTCGATCTGCGCACCGACGTTGGGAACAGCGCAGGACGTACGCTACACGAAGTCGAAGGACGGCGATGCCGTCTACGCGATCTTGCTTGGCTGGCCAGGCAATGGGAAGCAAGTGAACCTCACGTCGGTGACGACGAGCCGCTTCGCGGTCGGGTCAGGCAAGGTCTTCCTGTTCGCTCCTGTCGGCGGTTCCGCGACAAGCTTGCAGTTCACACAAGACAATTCGGGTCTGCACCTGACCTTGCCGAGCGCGCAACCCTACACGGCGACAGCGTACGCCATGAAGATCAGCAAGAGCGGCACCGAGCCTGCGGCGACTCCTTGGCTTACCGGCGATGGTGGATCCGCGGGCACCGGGGGCAGCGCTGGCACTGGCGGCCGCAGCGGAGCGGGCGGAGCGACTGGAACGACTCCGACAAGCAGCTCGGCGGGCGGAGCGACTGGAACGACTCCGATGAGCAGCGGCGGCGCGCCGGGCAGCGGCGGCAGCAGTGGCAGTTCGGGTGCGAGTGTTACGGGTCCGAGCGTTAGTGGAGGCACCTCAGGAAACGCCAATACTTCGGCGAGCACCGGTGGTTCCAACGTGTCCGGTGGGCGTGATGCAGGCGGGACGTCCACGGGCACCGGCGGGATGGGGCATGGCGCCACTACGGTTGGCGGCGATACGGGTAGTGCGAGTCAAGTCGGCAGCCCCTCGTCGGGATGCACGTGCCGCATCCAAGCACGGGCGAAGTCGACCGCGGCTAATTCACTGCTGTTCCTCGACATCGTGGTCGCCGGGTACATTTGCCGCCGTCGATCCGTAGCCGCTTCACGGCCCCATGTAGCCGGTGACTGTGGGCACATGGCACGGGGAGCATGACGAAACGATATAGCGAAGCGAAGCGTAGGGCCTTATTCAAGGAGCAAAAGCGGACGCGTCATGCACTGGGTGTGGTGGCCAAACTGCTGTGCATTGGCAAAGCTGCAGCGTACCCGTGGGCTCAGCGGAACAAGCGGACGGTAGGCAAGGTGCAACGGTGCGGATACGGCCTCGGATTCTCGCATAGGACCTTCCCGGTTCCTTATTGCAGCGTGAATGACTCATCCGTCTCCTCGAAGAGCGTCGTTCCATTCTTTTGGGCTCGGAGGACCAGATAGCATTTCGTTCCCGCGGCTGGTGCTGTCATGGTTATCGACTTGGTTGCCATTGAACCGAGCGGCACATCAACTGCAAGAGTCCCCATAGCCCCAATTGCCCCAGTCGCGGTATCCGAATGGACCTCCCAGGTGACGTTGATGGTGGTTCCCGCAAACGTGTCGTTGAGTTAGGTTCCTTTGAAATTCATCCAAGCAAACGCAGCCTTGTCCCTCATCCGGCCACGAGCGAAACGCTGCGGAAAGGCCAGTTTGTTCCCAGTTACTATGAACAATCGACGATTTCTCTGGGCTACGCATCTCATCGTCTTGGTTTCGGTGGTCGGGTGTCGTAGCAATGACGCGTCGAATTTCGGCCCAGCGGCAGCTACTACCACGACTGAACTGCCCACCGTCGTACCTCATCGCGGCGTCGTCTCGCCGCCCATGCCGCGCAAACGTCTCCATCCCGACGTGTCCCTGCCGGTCCCGACCACGCCGGGCCCGCCCTCCGTAGGAAACATGAAGGAGCAGAACCCGCGCAATACCGCTGGCCAAAGGATTCTAATCGCCCCGGACGACACCTGCTTCCTCGAAGAGTCAACAAAACTTAACGGAACCGCCGTTACCGTCGAACGAGTTACCGTGGACTGTCCTACGGAGTTCAATGAACCTTGCTGGAACACCTGCATCGAGGGGATCCTCTACTTCTACCAACGCCGCAGCGAATGTTGGTGTCAGGCCCAGCAGGCAGCTGGACCAAAGCTCCGTCTAGTACCCTGCCCGGACCGACTGTACCCACACTGACGTCCAGACATCGCATGGAGGACCTTGTCCTCGAAGGCAGGAATTCCGATTGGCCGCATCTTCTTACTGTCGCCGCCCTTCGGAATATACACTCGTCGCACTGGCGGAGCTCGACATTGACCGCTCGCCGCATCGATTCAGCAAGCGCATTGACGTAGCGCCGCACACGTCAAAACGATCGGGCCTCAGATCGATGATTGGGTAGCAGACGAGTTGTCCCGGCGCGTGCAAGGTGATATCGCCGCCTCGCTCCACCTCGGCGAGATCGACGCCGAACTGTGCCAACAAATCGCGGGCGGCAAGAGATTAGGGAGGCTTCGTTGCAGGGCCAATTCGTGCTCATAGCGTTGACGCCCGAGCCAGCGGGCATCGAGACAGTCATTGCGCCGTGCCGCATAGCACTTTGCGGTCCGCTGCTTGCTACGTCAGCGCGCCTCGATATCTGGGCTTTTTGGCCGGAGCGGCGTGGTTACGTGGGTAGGCGCAGTCGCAACCTGAATACACATAGAACTCACACCGACAGGCCAAGTGTCAATGTGCTCGGCGTGTCGGTCTTGCGCAGTGTGTCTGGATTTGGCAGGCTGTCGGTACCTTGCGTTCCTGGTTGGGCACGAAAAATCTCCCGAAAGTGGCTCTCTTGGCGAGCTTGGTTAGCTATTCTCCGTGGCTTCTGGCCCAAATGGCCGCTCAAGCTGGGCATGCCAGCGAGCCCAATTACCAGCTCACCTGGCAGGCACTTGGCGATTGTCCGAGCGGCACTGAGGTCAGTCGCGAGATCGCAGAATTGACGGCGGTTTCGGCCAATTCCCGGCAAGTGACCCCAATCGTTGCTCACGCGATTGTTGCGAAGGATGCAGCAGGCTTTGCGATGACGCTCGTCTTGCGCAATGCTGGCGTCGAGAGAAGTCGGCATATTGGCGCGCCTACCTGTGAGGAGCTGGGACATGCCGCTGCCCTCATCGTGGCGCTTGCCGTCGATCCAACGCTACTCGAGCGTCGCACCGGGAATGGCGAGTCCAATGAGACCAACTTTCGGAACGCCTGTCACTGCCGACTCACCGAGCTGCCGCAGCCGCCTCCAACGCAGCCGATAGTCATCCAACGCCCTTGCCCGCCTCAAGTCGTCATTGCGCCGACCCAAACACAAATCAACCCTACGTCGAGAGCGCCGCTATTTTGGCGGCTCGGAGTCGGTGTGATCGCCTCATATCGCACGCTGCCCGGAACGAACTTCGGTACGAGCGTCATGGGAGGCTTCCTGGCGCAACGCGTGCGGTTCGACGTGGCGGCCTCGATGCTGTCGACGACCGCGTACGCAAGCACGCCGGGCCGCAGCGCTGACCTCGCTCTCTATCGCTTGGCTCCGCGCGCCTGTTGGCTCTTTGCAGGCACGAATAGTTGGGGAGTCGGGCCTTGCGCGAGCGTTGAGCTGGGCCTTCTTTTCGGCAAGGGTCACGCCGCGGACTTGACTACCCGCGAACTACGGGGCCTCTCGGTTGCGTCTGCGTTTGGCGGTGCGGCAGAGCTCCGCTTGTCCTCGAGCACGCTGCTCTCGATATCAGCAGAGTTGGGGATCCCCTGGCAGCGCGGGGACGGGTTTCAGTTAGGCGGTGAAACGGTATACCAAGCCCGGCCTTCAGGGACTCTTGGAGTAGGTTTTTTGGCCGGTTGGCCTTGAATTGCTCCGCTCGATCGATTTCGTGACGGGCTGAAAGGATTGCCGGCACGTTACCGACCATGCTCCCGAGTCTTTTGTGCATGGCGGCCCACGTCGGGTTGATGCAATTGCCAAGGGAGCCTGTGCTCGGTGAATCAGTGACTGAAAGCGTCGTCGAGCTCTACGAGCGGCACTTCCACTTCGTGTGGCGCAGCCTCCGACGGCTCGGTGTTGCGCCAACCGATCTCGACGATGCTGTGCAGGATGTGTTCGTCGTGGTGCATCGTCGGCTCGAGACCTTCGAGGGGCGTAGCACCATTAAGGGCTGGATCTTCGGCATTGCCATACGTATCGCGAAGACCTATCGCCGTCGTGGGGCGCGGCGGCGGTTGAATATCGCTCAGGAGGATTCGGTGCTCGTCTGTACTCATGGAACGCCCGAGGAGGCACGCGCATACGCACAGGCGGCCGAGCAGGTTCAAGAGTTGCTCGAGGAGCTCGACGATGGCCAACGTGCCGTATTCGTGCTCGCCGAACTCGAGGACATGCAGGCGCCGGAAATCGCCGTCGTCCTCGGGATCCCGACGAACACCGTGTACTCGCGATTGCGCTTGGGCCGGGCCGCTTTCGAACGCGGCCTTAGGCGCCTACATGCCAAGGACGATTGGAGGTACCGATGAAAGACCTCGGCAGTAATGCCCGTGAGTTGCTCAATAATGCCAAGAGAGCTGACTCGGCGCCAGATGCCCATTTAGGTCGCGGGCGCAATCGCCTCATGGCTACACTGGCAGCTGGCGCCGTTACTACGTCGGCGCTCGGGGCCAAAGGCGCGCTGCTTGGTGCTTCGGGCGCCGCAACGACCACCTCTCCGGTTGTTGGAACAGCCACTTCTCTCATGACCACGTTAGTGAGCGCGGTCACGATCGGTCTTTCTGCGGGCTTGATTGCGGTCTCGCCCGCAACGCGAAGCGGTGAGCCGTCGCGCCTGGAAGGGGTGACTAGTGCCGACGACACTTCGGCAAACGTCGCACCGCGTTCGCCGGCTGGCACGAATCAAGGACGTGCCCCGACCGCAGCGACGCAGGCGACTTCGCCGCCACCTGTTGCAGCGCCAACCGGCACAACTCTGACGACGGCCGCGTCACCTGTCGTCATGACATCGACAACAGCGCCACCCGTCGTGAGCGCGACGGACACGCCAACCCGAACATCGATTGCTGTAGAGACAGCATTACTGGCGGACGTACAACGCGCGCTGAAATCTGGGCGTGTTGCGATGGCGCTCGATGCGCTGGACCGTTACACCGAGCAATGCCCGCGGGGGATGTTGTTGGAGGAAGCCACGGTTTCGCGGGTCTTGGCATTGTGCGCGCTCGAGCGTGCGCAAGATGCTCGACGTTGGGCGGACGAGTTCTTGCGCCGGTATCCCACTTCGCCGCTGTTGCCGCGCGTTCAAGCGGCTTGTTCCGGGGCAAATCAGCAACCTGCGGAGGCGGCGCCGGCAAATAATCGCGGGCGTGACGATTTGTAGATGGTGGCAGTCGGTACCGGCACTTGGACTAATTGAAGGGAGTGAACGATGAAAACTGCAAGGTTCATTCGGATGGGTCGGTTGGGTGTGGTTTTGGGTTTGTGCGTCGCATGTGAAGGCAAGATGCGCAGCTTGGGGGACCAGCAAGAGGCGGGAGGTGCGGCCGGCAAAGGTACGCAAAGCATGGGTGGAAATGTGAGTGGCTCCGCCGGCATTGGTGGCGTCAGCTCCGGTACCGGAGGCCGTGGACTGGGCGTCGCCGGCAACGATGCTCTAGTGCCCTACGTGCAGGAGCCGACCTTGCCGATCGATCCGACTTGCACCTGCCCTTCGCCTGCAGAAATTTGCAATGCCGCTCGCCAATGCGTTCCCCGCTGCGATGCAGCGGGTCGCTGCGCGATGTGGCTGTCGCCCCACGGGGTCAAGGATCTGTACATTGATGGATCCACGGTTTTCGTACTTGTGGCCCCGACATCTGACGACTTGGGGAACCCGATTGGCGATGGGTCGCTGTATCGTGCCGAGTACCCGAATGGCACCCCGACATTGGTTGCCACGGGGATCCAGGATCCGTCAACGATTCTCGGGCGGCACAACGGGGTCACCGTGATTGGCACAGCGTACCCGTCTAACAGCACCATCCGTGTCACCGACGCCGGCAATATTGCGAGCATTGTAAGCGATACACGCGGAGTAAATCCTGCAATGCTGCAAAATTGGTTGGCGTACGCTGACGCCAGTGGGACAAAGGTCTGGGGGATCGATCTTGATGGCGACCCAATGCCGCAGCTGCTGGTCGATCTGCAGACGACGAACGCCGACGACATCCAGTCGCGCTACGTCAACGATATCCAGATTCTCGATGACTACTTCTGGTTCGAGTTAGTTGGCGAAGCCGCCTATTCGACACTCGCTTGTTATCTCAACCGAGCTAATCTCGCGCTCGGTCCGACTTGTAGCGCGCCCGGGTGGATCGAGCCCTACGAAATCTTTGCCACGCATGGTAACCACTTGTTTGGCGCTGAGGGTGCGCCGAGATCTCTAGAATCGCTTGATATCGATGGTAAGTCGCTAATGAAGCTGTTCTCTGGTGAATTGCTATCGATTACCGGTGCAACCTACTCAAATGGCTGGCTTTATTCGATTTCTCGCGACACGAAACAACTCGTGCGATTTCCGTCGACCGTCGGCAGGTTGCCACAGGAAGTCCTACCGACAAGCATAGTACAGTCGGCGTTCTACCCTGGGGACGCGACAAATTCCTCCGGCGACTTCGCCGTGGGTGCAAAAGAAATACTCTGGGTTCAAGGCGTCACCGACTTCAACCAACCCCAATACATCTTTCACGCCCCGCTGCCGCCTCAGCCTTGCGACGCGGAGCTACCCTGTGCAGATAGCACCCTGATCTGCAGCAACGGGTACTGCGCTGCGCCCTAGAAGTCCGGCTGCGTCCCTCGGAATTTACACTGCATTGTCGGTTCCGAGGGGACGGGCGTTGAGCGTCGAACGTCATCCGAGCCAACGTCGTGCAATTCAGTATTTGAGCATACCATGTCGTGGCGGGTCGTCATGTCGAGGTCAACAAGTTTGAAAGTCTTCCGTGCCCGATTTGGTGGAATCAGGTGACGGGATCCAGGCAGGATTACGTAATAACGCCACGCGCTGAGCCAGCGCACGACCGATCACACCGAACTCGTCGGCGCGAAGCACGATGCTACAATGGTTTCCCGCTGCGGGATAGACGTCAAACTGACCGCGTGTGGTCTGGCGCCAACATTCACAATTCGAGGCTACGATGAGTTCTTGGGAGCCACTTGAGTTGTCTGTCGCGCCGAAGTAGAGAACGTCTGTGTCGAGAACGGGCGGCTTGTAACGTTGCGCGGCAATTTCGTATTGAGCATTGATATACCACTTGCGCCTCGCGATGGGGACGGACCGTCGCCTGCCGAACGCAATCTCAGCGCGCCCCAGCGTTATCCAATATACAATGTCCCTGCGCACTTGGGTCCACCAGGATTTTGGGCCCAGCCATTTGAATTGCCGCATTCTATGTTCCGTTATCGGATGAAATGTGTCAACCAAAGCCAAAACGCCCACTGGCAGTCCGGCGAGTCGACGGAGGCGTGCAACATGCCAAGCAACAAGTCCACCATAGGAGTGACCTATGATGGCACACGGTGAATCACCGCATACCTCCAACCATTCCGCATGGCAGCGCTGAGCGAGTTGCTCGACCGTAGTGTTTTCCATTCGGTCACCGTCAGCACACTGGTGTATGTACCCGTAGATGGCCTGGTTTGGGGACAAGTGAGTCGCCAACAGTCGACAGGCATCGTCTCCATGCACGACAAGCACTGGGACACAACCGTCCCCGGAACGAATCCGCCAAAGACCTCGAAATGGGCCGGACGCCGCCGCTTGCGGCCACGCAATCTGCTGAGCGAGGCCCTCGATGGTGGGAGTTTCGAAAAATGCCTGCAAAGGAAACTTGGTGCCAAACTCTTGTTCAAGACGTGCCCGTGCCCGGATCACCATAATGGAGGTGGCCCCGTACGCAAACAAGTCATCGTCTGCGCCAAGGCGCCTGATGCCTAGAAGTTCGCTCCAGAGCGCTGCGATGCGTGATTCAGTGTCATTCTTTGGAGGCCGGCCCGAAGACACCTCTTGCGCCATCGCATTTGGCCGTGGCAAGGCTTTGCGGTCCACCTTGCCGCTGGTCGTTAGGGGGAATGAATCGAGGCGAACGAACGCGGAAGGTAACATGTAGTTGGGTAGTTTCGAACGTGCAACCTCGAAGAGCGTGGCGCGCTCACAGTCACCGACGAAATAGGCGATGAGTCTTGGATCTTCCTCGCCTTCGGTAGTGGTCACTACGACCACGTCCTTTACCCCCGGAGCGGGGCGCAAGGCCGCTTCGATTTCACCCAACTCGATGCGGTGCCCACGGATCTTTACCTGATGGTCGACGCGTCCAAGACACTCAAGGCGACCATCAGCCCGCAACCGCCCGAGATCGCCAGTTCGATAGATGCGTTCGCCGGGGTGCCCGAACGGGCTGGAAACGAACTGCTTAGCCGTGAGTTCGGCGTTGCCTAGGTATCCGTGGGCCAGTCCGACGCCGCCGATATAGAGTTCACCAGTCTCCCCCAGTGGAACTTGCCGCAGAGCGCCGTCAAGCACATACACCTGCGTGTCATCGATGGGACGACCAATGGTGATACGTTCGTGGTGTGGCAAGACCCGCTCGACAGTGGACCAAACGGTAGTTTCCGTGGGGCCGTAAAGGTTCCACAGCTCTGAGCAGCGGCGAAGCAGTTCGCGCGCTAGGTCACGATTGAGGGCTTCCCCGCCACAAAGGATGCGTAGGTGCTCATCACCCTGCCAGTCTTCCTCGATCAGGAGCCGCCAAGTGGCGGGAGTAGCTTGCATGACTGTCACCGATTCGGATTCGAGACGCTTACGGAGCAATCGCGGATCGGTTGCAGTTGCGCTGTCGATGACAATGACAGTTGCGCCGACATAGAGGGGAAGAAACAGTTCCAAACCTGCTATGTCAAAAGTGGTCGTGGTCACGGCGAGCAGACGGTCATGCTCGGTAAGCCCAGGCGTGTGCGCCATCGAACGCAGAAAGCTGGCAAAGCCACTCCGTAGGACCTCTACGCCCTTGGGGCGTCCAGTTGAACCCGAGGTAAACAGTACATACGCAATTTGATCCGTGGTCACCGCCTCACCGAGCGGAGACGAGTCGAAAGCATCCAGGGTCGCGAGCAAGTCGGCGAGCATCAGTACTTCGGTCACTGCGCGCACAGCAGTTGCTAGGGCTGAGTCCTTGCTCGTGATGAGCACTTGGGGCGCTGCGTCCTCAATGACGATGCGGACGCGCTCGGCTGGGTGAGAGAGGTCCACGGGTACGTAGGCGCCTCCTGCTTTGAGGATCGCGAGTAGCAACAACACCTCATCAGTCCCGCGTTGAACTGCCACGCCGATGCGTGAACCACGTATGATGCCGCTTGCCCGCAATCGACGAGCCAGCTGATTCGAGCTCGCCTCCAGCTCGGCGTACGTTAGCGTTGCGTTGGGGCCTACGACCGATGGCTTCCTTGGGAAACGTTTGGCCTGCATTGCAATCATTTCGACCAGGTCCGTCGCTGGGCGGGCGCGCATGCGGCCTTGAGCAAACAACAGGGCTATATTCCCCTTTGACTCGCCGAGCAGATCGATATCTCGTTCGGCGGTGGGTCCCTCAACGCATGTCGCTCCGACGAGCCCTTGAGTTCGAGCGGCGTTGGGGTCAATAGGGCAGATCTTCGGCATTGGATCCATGGTCTCATTGGCGCAGTGGCAAGTCACGTACCAGTCGGGCGCAGTTCGAAAAGGCCGCCGCTAGCACCGACACGGTCGAGCGGGCTCAGGCCAATCTTTCGCAACTTGCCTAAACGGACGCTTATTGCGAATCGTTCGTTTGGGCAAGCTTCATGGGGAGGGCAAAGCGAACACAGGTGTCATTGCGCAGGACCGACAAAACTTCGGTTACCAACGAGCCCAGGCTACAGATGCACGCAATCCATCTATTGCTGTCGGCGTTGTTGATTTCCACTGCTGAGCGTTACGACATCCTGCATCCTTTCACGCGGCAGTTCGTTTCGCTGGACTTTCCTACACTCTTGCCCTTCCCTTGCCGGTTCAGGCGGCTTCGGAGGCGTTGATAAACAACCTGGAGTGCATCAAATTTCGCCACCAGCTCTCGATCAGTGACCGGCGGACTTCTTGGGACAACTACTTCTGTCCGTCAGCTCACATGCCTTTTCGCGACGATGCCAAGCGTGGTAACGAGATATCGATAGGCCGATGACCTTCAATACCGACGCGACCGCAATCATTTGTCTCGCTTTCTCGATTGCGCGCAGCAATCGCTCCTTTGCTGCGCCGACTGGTAAGCGCTCTCCGTCCAGACGGCAACCCGTGACTCGAACAAGCACCAATAGGACACACATGACCGCCTGCAGTACTCGAACGCGCTGTCCGAGTCTTGCATTCTCGGCGTGAAGCTGTACCTCCGTCGCCGATATCGACTCGGCACCAACTGAGGCATTGAAAGAACCGCGAACTACCGCACTGGAAAGTCCTGGATGTCCTGGCGTTCAGCACGGGAATTTCAACCGGCACTAACTTCACTGCGTGTGGTTTGCTGTCAAGAGCAAGGCCCAGACGCTTTCACTCCCACGCCTGCCATGGCGGCCAAGCAAGCGTTCACGTACGTTTTCTCGTCGCAGCCGCATACGGGCAAGTATTGATTGACGCATCCCGAAGGTCGCAGTGCACATTCGAGCTCACCGCCGTTCTCTCCACAAACAGACACCTCGGTGAACGGGCAATACTCGTTCGGAGCGCAGGCCGCCGAGCTTGCTCCGCTGCACATACGTGGCCCGCCCGGGCTCGGAAGGGGACAGGCGCCAACGTCGAGGATCCCTTCGCCAGCCAAGGCCGCAAGGCAACGGTTGCCGTAAGTCTTGCCGTTGCAACCACAGACAGGGGAATCATCGGACTGGCACGCTGTTGGGATCAGCCGACACACTGAAGGCATGTCGGTTTGGCTGCAGTGCTGAGGCGGATTGTACGCGCAGTATTGACCTGCATCGCAGCCGCCCTGCCAATAACCGCAAGCCTTCCCCGCAGGTGCCACTCCGCACGGATTGTCGCTGCAGTCCCAGCCGTTTCCGTCGGCGGAGCAAACGCATTCATTGCAACCATCCCCCGAGGGCACGCGTGCGTTGGGTGTGCAATGCGAGATTGGTTTCGATTCGCAGGCGAACACGGTCGTGAAAGACACCCAATCAGCGGGTGGCTCGCATGAGATGTCATACTTGCAGCAGCCACCAGTCTTCGGGTCCCGAGACCAGGTGGTAAGCTCGGCACAACCGTCGGTCGTTGCACTTGGAGCGGGACAGTTCGGTTCGACGCAGTTCAGATCGGTGCAGGCCCATCTGCCCTTTTCGCAGGTGCAAACGTTGCAAGCGTCACCCAGCGGCTGAGTCGCCCCGGAAGTGCCGCAGGCTGCTCCATTGCTGACGGCCTCGCTACTACTGACTTCGCTGCAGCTAACGGCAGCAACAAGTGAAAGGGAGAGCGCGACGGCGGCAAGGGCAAAACTCAAGTTGTGGCGCATAACCGAATGCTTCAGCAATTCCCGTGCCAACGCAAGTGGCACACTTTGGCACATCACGTCTGTGAGCAGCGCAATTGCGCAATATTTGCCTCAAGCACCGCCTAAAGCCGGCGCAGTGCCACTGGCACAATCTGCCACAGCACGCCAAGCGCTGCACTGGCTGCCAGTGTCTTCGGCAAACCCAGCTTGAAGCGCAACATGGCGAGCAGCGCAAGCGCCGCCAGGACTGCCGCCGCTACGTCCACGCTTGCTAGTGTGGGCACGATTAGGCGTAGCGCGCCCCAGTGCGTCTCGGTCACCTGCCGAAACACTACGTGTAGGCCGAACCAAATAGTAAGGTTCAGGATGACGCCGACTACCGCGGCGGTTATGGTCGACAACGCTGCGTGCAAGCTGCGATTACCACGCAATGCTTCGATGAACGGTGCCCCGAGGAAGATCCAAAGAAAGCACGGGACGAAGGTAACCCAAACCGTTACGACCGCGCCAAGAATGCCGGCGAGCATCGGCGGCAAATCGCCAGAGTGGCGATGTGCGCCCATGAATCCGACAAATTCCAGGACCAGGATGAGCGGACCCGGAGTCGTCTCAGCGAGTCCCAAGCCATCGAGCATTTCACCAGGCGCGAGCCAACCATAGGTTTCTACTGCACGCTGAGCCACGTACGCGAGGACCGCGTACGCGCCCCCAAACGTAACAACTGCCGTCTTCGAGAACAGTACCGCCTGCTGGACGAACACCGACTCTCTTCCAAACACCGAGACCAGTGCCACGATTGGCAATAGCCATAGCGCCAAGCAAACGGCAATTGCGCGTAAGGCCCGAGCGAATCGTGGTTGCGTGTGCTCTAGCCCGCCAGCAGCCGCCATTCTCTCGATAACGGTGGCATGCTCATCTACGACTTGAATGCTCGACGGTGCCGGAAAGGCGTTGGGCCAGAAGCGACTGCCCAATAGACCACTTATACCAGCCGCAAGAACGACGCTGGGAAACGGTACGTTGAAGCCAAATATTGCAACAAATGAAGCCGCTGCTACGACCAGCATGACGCGCTTTTTGAGCGCGCGCTTGCCGATGCGCATTAGAGCTTCGACAACCAAAGCGAATACTGCCGCCTTGAGTCCAAAGAACGCCGCTGCAATCGCCGGCAAGTCGCGATAGCCTGCATACAGCACGCTGAGGCCCAGAATGGCAACGAACCCGGGAAGCACGAAAAGGATCCCAGCCGCCAATCCGCCGCGAGTCTTATGCATGAGCCAGCCGATGTAGGTCGCCAATTGCTGCGCTTCCGGCCCCGGCAAGAGCATGCAGTAGTTGAGCGCGTGGAGGAATCGCGCTTCATCGATCCACTTGCGTCGCTCGACCAACTCTTTGTGCATTAGGGCAACTTGCCCGGCAGGTCCACCGAAGCTCAGCAGGCCGATGCGTGCCCATACGGCAACCGCTTGACCGAACGACACCGGTTCATTGGGATTTGTGGTCCCCCTTTGGTTCTCACCGCTCATGCGCAATTCGCCCCTTCAGGTCTCCTTTCTTGCCTGCGCGGGTGGACATGCCACTCAGTCACAATTGCGCAATAGGGGCTTGCGCCCGCACGGGTGCGCCCCCATAGACTTTCACGTGGTGGGCTGCGCGTTTTCTACTGGACACGCAGATTCATCGGCTATCCTTGCGAAATAGCTGGCTATGACCCCTGATCCAAAACGCATCAAGGGCTTTCGCAATGCGGCCTCATTCGAGAATTGGATGGCGGCACATCATAATCGTGAGCCTGAATTGTGGCTAAAGATCCACAAAAAGGATTCAGGCAAGCCGACGGTCACCTATCCACAAGCCCTGGACGTGGCGCTCTGCTGGGGTTGGATCGACGGCATCCGCAAGACTTTCGACGAGCAATCCTTCCTTCAGCGGTTCACACCGCGCAAACCACGAAGCGTTTGGAGTCAAATCAATCGAACGCACATCACGCGATTGGTCACTGCCGGTCGGATGACGCCCCATGGTCAGCGGCACGTTGACGCGGCAAAGGCGGATGGCCGTTGGGACGCGGCCTACCCGGCGAGCAGCACCGTCGACGAAACCAAACTGCCGAGTGATCTCCGCTCTGCAATTCACGCAAATCCGCGCGCCAAGAAGACCTTGAAAACTCTCGGTCGCCAAGACCTGTTTGCCCTCGTCTATCGGACCAACGCGATGAAGACGCCTGCGGGACGCGCCCGAAAGATTGCATCGTTGGTGGCCATGTTGGCCAGTGGTGAGGCCGTTCGGTCACGCGCACCACGACGACCCGTCTCCAAGTAATGTCGCTCATCAAGGAGGCGGTATGATGGCGGCTATTTTATGCACTCGCCGCGGATCGAGCGCACTTCGTTCGGTTTCGGTGTGTTAGAGGGCCGTCGTGTCACCTGGACGCCAACTGAGTCTGCGCTTCGAAGGCGAACAGCAGATATCCGGCCCAAGCACGCTCGACACGCTTCAAAGTCAGCGTCGGCGGGCAGCGCCGGTGCCGTCTGGATTCATGGCCTTCAAGAACTTGAACAGGTCGCTGTCAGTAGAAAGGACGAGGGTCGTGTTCTTTGTGACGAGGGATCTGTATGCCTGCATGGTGCGCGTAAATTCATAGAAGGCGACCGACTCACGGTTCTGGTTGTAAGCCCTCGAGTAGATTTCTGTCGCTTTTGCGTCTGCAGTACCGCGGATTTCCTCGACCTGCCGGTACGCTTCGGATTCGATCTTGTTCAAGTCGCGTACGCGGTTGCCGCGGATTCGGGCAGCCTCGCCATTGCCTTCGGATAAGTAGCGTTCTGCGATCTGTCGACGTTCGCTGATCATGCGATCGTAGATTTTGGGGCGTACGCTTTCGTTGTAGTTTATCCGCTTGAACCGGATATCGAGCAGCTCGATGCCAAATATGCGGATCTTCTCCGCTGCGGCAGTGAAGATCTCGTCTTCAATCGCCCGACGACCTTTTTGGATGGGGACCAGTGTCCCGATGTCCGCTTTCGCTTTCACGTCGGACATTTGAGCGTCGCGAAGTGGGACGCGCTCTTTGGTGGTGCGAATGATCTCGATCAGTTCGTGCTTGGCAACAGCATTACGTGTCTCACTGCCAAAAATGTCGTCCAGCCGCGACTGTGCGCTACGTTCATCGCGCAGGCGCAGAAAATACTGCAGCGGATCTTTGATTCGCCATCGCGCAAAGAGGTCAACCGAGATGTATAACTTGTCTTCAGTTGGCATGTCCGACGGGTTACCGTCCCATTCGAGCACGCGCTTATCGATCGAGTTCACGTCTTGAATGAAGGGAGTCTTGAGCTTCAGCCCAGCAGAGGTAACCGGAACACCAAGCGGTCTTCCGAACTGTGTAATGATGACTTGCTCAACTTCACTCACGGTATAGAGCGCGTTCATCGCGATGTAAGCGCAGACTCCGAGGAGTGCTACTAGGACGAAAGGCTTCGTTCCGCTCATGGCCGCTCTCCCTTGTCTGCGTCGAGATTCAACATCGGCAGAATGCCGCGCATTTTCTCGTCGACGATGATCTTGGAACGTATGTTCGGCAGTACTTCCTGCAGCGTTTCAATGTAGATGCGTCGCCGCGTGACCTCTGGGGCTCTCGTGTATTCTGCCAGCAATGAGTTGAACCGAGCGACATCACCCTCAGCTTCGTTGACCCGCTTGAGCCGGTAGCCGTCGGCCTCGCGGATCCGCTGGTCCTTCTCACCTTCAGCCAGCGGGATCACTTTGTTGTAATCACGACGCGCCTCGTTGATCAGCTTCTCCTTCTCTTGCTGCGCTTGATTGACCTCATTGAAGGACTCTTGCACGGGCTCAGGTGGATTGATGTTCTTCAACTGGACCTGATCAATACTGATCCCCATCGCATACTTGGTGGAAAGTTCCTGCATCTTGACCAAGGCTTCAACTTCAATCTCCTGCCGCCCGATGGTAATCACTTCGTCCACCGTGCGATCGCCCACGACCTCTCGCATGACGGACTCGGAAACGTAGCGAAGCGTCTCGCTCGGCTCGCGAACCTTGAACAGAAAGTTCGTTGGATCCGAGATACGATACTGTACGACCCACTCGACCAACGCGGCGTTCAAGTCGCCGGTGACCATTTGTGTTTCTCGCTTGCCATCCCGAGTATGCGAACCCTGAAACGGGTCAGTCGCGCCTGGTGTAGCGAAACCGAATTCCTGCTTCAATTGGCGCTTTACCGGTACGATCTGCAGTGTGTCGATGCCGAGTGGTAGCTTGAAGTGCAGCCCGGGTGACACGACCTTCTGATACTTGCCGAAGCGCTGCACAACCGCAACCGAGTCACTCGGAACGGCATAGTAGGCAGACCAAACAACGACTCCGGTCATCACGAGAGCGAACAGAAGCAGAGGTGCTCGCGGAGCATTGGGGATGCGCTGCTTGAACGACGCTTTGCACCAACGGGCCCATCCCTCCAGTATGGAACCGAAGTTTGGGGATTTATCGTCGCTCTCGTCCCCGCTACCGCCGTGTGTCGACATTTGAGTGCTTTCTCTTTCCGCCGCAGCGCTCCACGTCGAACGCCCGAGGCTTCGTCACGCCAAGCGCCTCTGCAAGCGACGTGCCACGCGCCGAAAAATAACGAACTGCTGACAGTTGCAACTGGTGAACGCGCTCCGCGAGATGACAACAGACGAAGACACCGTGGTCGAGCTCCAGCACACGATTCGAAGTCCACGCAATGTCGGCCGCGCAGTGCCGATTGGGGATTTGCATTCTGCAAAGGCAGAATGAAAAGTCGCTCCCACGCGAAACGAACCTGGCGAGCTGTCGTGCTCGCGGCTACGCGTCGGAAGCCGCGCTGCTGCAGACGAGCGGCAAACCACCGTCATGGGACATGCGGTCCGGCTGGAAGTAGACGTGCCGCTGCCCATGTCGCTCGCGGTGCTGCTCGCACCAGTACTGTTCGCCGTCTGATGCCAGCCTGGCTTCAACGCATCGGGGACAAGGCGGTTCAATCCGCGGGTATTCCGGCGGCACTCCTTTTGGCCGGAATACGAGCACCGGACATGGTGCCAAACGAGTGACCGCCTCGGCAACCGAACCCACAAAGAATCGCGAAACTGCGCCACGACCATGCATTCCAACAACGACCATGTCAGCCTGTAGATCGGAAGCTAGTTGTGCAATCTCTTGCGCCGGAGCGTGATACCGCAAGTGGGCAACTACGCGCAGCGGAAGGGCGCCAGCAATCCGTGGGCGCGACTTCTCGAAGGCGGCGACGCTTATTGCAACGTGCGTTGTTAGTTCTAGAGATGCTTTTTGATCAAACGGAGCTGACTCTGCGGTGGCTTTGATGGCGGTGGCATCTTGCAGGGGGAGCTCAACGGCTGGAATTACGTGCACTACGTGCAACTCCGCACTCGCCTCAGCCGTGGCCAACTCAAGCGCCCGCCCGAGTGCAAGTTCACTTGCCGTCGAATAGTCAATACCGACCAGGATGAGGTACGGGCTTGGTGCATGCGTCATGTCGTCTGTGCGCTGCAATCGTCGGGCCACAGTCCCAAGTCAGATCCTGCCGACTACTTTAGACCGCGGTTTGCCAGCAATGGCGCGGTAAACGGGTCCGCTGTTGCCGTACCAAGCGAACGGTGGTTGCTCTGGGTTGTCGCCCGCGCCCACTAGCGATTCGCATCGTGCCTGTGTCACCAGAGGGTTGGTTGGCATTCTGCAAAGCAGTGCGACTGCAGGTCTTGTGGCCATGAGCGTTCCCGAGATCCTGGGGCCACGGAAATTCATTTGACTATTATGGACAAGCGCATTGGCAAGTTAGAGTCGTGACTGCGGCACTGGGGCAGAACGCTTGACCAGCTAGTAGCTAAACCTTGGCAAAGCTCGCATGTCATGGGGATCCGCGCTGTCATCGCGATTCGACTATACTTGGAAGTGACTTTGCTTTCACGTAGCCTAGGGGCGGTATCGACCGTTTTCGCTGTAGCCGCCTGAGTACGCAGCACACTTGAAAAGTGCAAGTGACGATCGCGAACGAGGCGCCCATTGAAAGGGCACACGGGTTGCATGGCGTTGCATCGTCAACGATTCGCAACTCCCTGGTGTTAGGAATGCCCCCATGATTGTCCGCAATGTGATGCTACTGTCAGTGCTAACCACGACGATTGCCGCCTACGGTTGCAGTGGGACGAAAGCCTCAGCTCCGCCGCCTTCAGCCCCAGTGGCAGTGGCACCAACCAAATCCACCGCTTCGACGCTCAATCCAAAGCCCGACGACGACCCAACTCGTGGCACGATCATCATAGCGCAGGATATCCGAGTGGCGTGCGGATTGGCTGATGACGATGCGCATTTTGCCTTTGATTCGGCCCATGTTGTTGCAAATGACAGGCGCATGCTAAGGACCCTGGCTGATTGCTTTGTGTCGGGGCCGCTAAGGGGACGCCAAATGAGCCTGGTCGGGCACGCCGATCCGCGAGGTTCCGATGACTACAACCTGGCTCTTGGAGGTAGGCGAGCCGATAGCGTCAAGGGAATCATGGTCGCCGAGACTATGATTAGTAGCCGCGTATCGACGACTTCTCGGGGTGCCATGGATGCAACGGGGACGGATGAAGTGTCATGGGCAAACGACCGACGTGTGGAGATATTTCTCGGAAAGTGAATTCCGTACCGTAAATATCTTAGCGGAGGATAGTCAACAATCTGTGAGCGGTGCGGCTCGACTATCCAAGTGCGAGATTGGCGCACTACGATGGAGCGCGATCACTGCGCCACTAATGCGCTCTAGTCTTGATGGCCCATGCGTTTCGTTGCTATGAAAGTCGCTCTAGCGCCACGCAAGAAATCGGTGAGCGCAGGCTTCGCAACGGTACGAGCGCCAGCCTGTCAGTACTTTAAGCAGCCTTTCCAGCGGACCGCGCGTACGCGCCCGGCGGGTGTCGAAGTCGCTGCAGCGCGGGCACGAAAGGTTGCGATGAAGTCCCAACCATGCTCTGCCGGCCGATAAGCTTGTTGAAGTCTCATTCATGTGGGAGTTTCGATTTGCAACGCCCGTGCCGCAAGTCGATATGCGGTGCGCCCGCGATATGCATCCCAAATGTACTCGGGTGACGCCAGGCCCGCTCCCTCGGGGCGAGCGACACCTAAGGCGCGTGGATTGGCGATTTACGAAGAGTTCGGGCTTGCACTTCGTCAATTCGCGAATTTGGCATCGAGCGAGCAAACGGCATAAACGTTGTTGCGAAATTGCCAGCAACTTCTGCGGCTGGCCTTGCCACAGGCGAATTGGAAAACGCCGCAGTGCTGCCGCGGCCAGCCGCAATAGCAACTATTGGGCGACTTCGCCGCGCAATAGTTTAGTTGATCCTCGCCAATCAGCGAAGCTGGGCAGTGGAGACTTTTTGGCACCGATCGTGCAGGTGCGCCTGCATTGCGCGAAGTCGACTCACTACCAGCACGGATGGCTCGGTTGAGGAGCAACTATGAAAAAGAATGCAAAGTCATGCGTACTGCGAGCGGGAGCGGCAATGCTATTGCTTTCATTTCCCATCGCCTGTTCAGATTCCGACGCCCAGACCGGAGCTGGCAACAACGCCGGCTCACAGAATGGCGGCGCTGCTGGCAGAAGCTCGAATGCTGGGAACGGCGGCACCATCGCCAGTTGGAGCGGGTCAGGCAATCCCAATAGCGCGGGCGGCACGAGCAGTGCTGGAAATGCAGGAGTCACCGCGACTCCGGTTTTGCCTGTGGAACTCGGAACGGCGAAAGGATACGTAATCCTGGCAGAGAGCGGGATTTCAAGCGTACCTACCTCGGCGATTACGGGAAATGTCGGCCTTAGCCCCGCAGCGGCAACCTTCATCACGGGATTCTCGTTGAGCGCGGATGCAACGAACGTATTCTCGACGGCGTCACAGGTAGTCGGCAAGCTCTATGCGGCAGACTATGCAGCCCCAACTCCGGCAAATTTGACCACGGCCATTGGCGACATGCAGCTCGCCTTCACCGACGCCGCGGGTCGCCCGGCTGGCACCTCTGAGCTAGGTGCCGGAAATATTGGTGGAATGACACTGACTCCCGGGGTCTACAAATGGACAACTGCACTTTCAATCCCGACCGACGTTACGTTGACCGGCAATGCAACGGCTGTGTGGATCTTCCAGATTGCACAGAACCTCACTATGAGTAGTGGGTCGAAGGTCGTGCTGGCTGGCGGGGCGCTGTCGAAGAACGTCTTCTGGCAGGTTTCCGGTCTCGTAGAGCTTGGCACTACTGCGCATTGCGAGGGCGTCGTCCTGACGCAAACCTCTGTCACGCTGGGCACTGGGGCATCGCTCAACGGCCGATTGTTTGCGCAGACGGCGGTCAATATCGACAGCAGTACCGTTGTTGAGCAAGCTCAGTAGTTCAATTTGATGGCGGCCTGCACAGTTACTAATTGGGCGGGCCTAACCAGAAGTGTCTCAGTTTACAAAGAAACAAGTCGGTTCCATGGCGTACCAAAGGCGTGCGCGCCGGAACGAGGAGGAAGCAATGAAGAACGATCATCAAAGTGGAAGTCTGTCTTTTGTCTTGGCCGTCGTTGCAGGAGCTAGCATGGTCGGGTGCGCGAGCGCCCCCCCCATGCGCACTGAATCTTCGACCTCAGGGATCCGCGCGGCGCAGGAGGTCGGCGCGGAGAAGGTCCCACAAGCCGCTCTGCATCTGCAACTTGCCAAGGAAGAATTGGAACGCGCGAAGAAGCTCGGCGCTGATGGCGACAAGGAACAGGGCTCGTCAATGCTGCTGCGTGCCCAGGTTGATGCCGAACTAGCCGTCGCACTCTCTCGAGAGAGCGCTGAACGCACTGAAGCCCAAGCAGCGGTTGGGCGAGTGAATCAACTGCTCCAAGAGAACAAGTAGCCGGCAAAAAGCACGACATTGCAACAGAAAGCCACCAAAATGAAAATGAACACTCTAGTAATTGGCGCCGCCTGTGCGGCACTTCTCAGTAGCTGCGCAGCGACAGTCCCACTCGAACTCACTAACGCTCGTGAAGCATATCGGCGAGCAAGCAACGGACCCGCAGCTCAAGTCGCACCGGCAGAATTGCACGTGGCAAATCAGGCGCTCGCCCAGGCGGAATTGTCCTTCCAGAAGAACCCGGACTCTTACCAGACGCGCGATCTCGCGTATGTTGCTGGTCGCAAGTCCGAGCTTGCCACGGCGACTGCCTCGATCAACATCCAACAAGCGAAAGAAGCTCAGGCGAAGAACGACTTTCAAACGGCCCAGGGGAAAATTGTTAAGGACACCAAGGAAGACCTGAATCAAACGCGCACAGCGCTTACAGCTGCGGAGCAAACTGGGGCGGCAACGTCAGTGGCGCTGGCAGCGTCAGAGCGCAGCGGCAACCTCTCGGCTCAACAGCTTGCCGCCGAGAAGGCAGCGCGCATTGCCGCAGAAAAGAAGGCTTCCGACGCACAGATGGCACTTGCCAAATTGGGATCGGTCAAGGACGAACCCCGCGGCATGGTGATCACGCTTTCGGGAAGTGTGCTCTTTGCGTCCAATCAGTCAGTACTATTGCCCGAAGCGCGAACGCGACTCGATCAGGTGGTTGCAGTGCTGCTGACGACGCGCGAACGAAACCTCACGATCGAAGGCCACACCGACTCACAAGGCACGGATGCCAATAATCTGAGCTTGTCGCAGCGCCGAGCCGACGCCGTCCGTGACTACATCGTAGCCAAGGGATACCAAGCTGACCTAGTTAAAGCCACTGGGCTTGGTGAGGGGCGTCCGATTGCCGACAACGCTGGTCCCGAGGGACGCGCCAACAATCGGCGAGTCGAGATCGTCATTGCTCGTGACGTGCATGCATCTAACCCGTAATGCACATAACCTCGAGCGAGGCCACTTTATGAATCAAGATCAAGCGGCAGGCAAATGGGAGCAACTCAAGGGACAAGCCAAGAAGTTTTGGGGTGAACTCACTGACGATGACTTCAAGAAGGCAGAAGGCTCGCTCGAGAAGCTCTACGGCATCATTCACGAGAAGGTGGGTGATACCAAAGCGACAATCCGGGAGAAATTCGACAATATGCAGCAAAAACCAAAGGATAGCCCGTGATGTGGACGATTGCGGTCATTCTCGTCGTCCTCTGGGCACTCGGGTTAGTAAGTTCCTACACCATGGGGGGATTTATCCACATTCTCCTCGTAGCAGCGGTAGTTGTGGTGCTCGTTCGGGTCATTCAGGGGCGTCGCCTGCTCTGAGCAATAGCGGTCGGTGAACGATGAAGGTCGTGGGCTGAGAGTTGCCCACGACCAGCGGTGCCAGTCGGGTCATCGGATTGGCTGCGTATGGCGTTGTGATACTCGGGGAGTCTTAGCGTAGCTTAATTTAGCCACGCGCAACGAGCCGAAGCAAGCCGCGGAACGCGATGTGGAGCAAGGCATAGCCGAGCACGGCAATCACTAATGGCCAGACGACAGGGGCGCCATCGATAGAACTGCTTGCTACGATAGACTTGAACGGCGCGTAGAATGGCCCTGTCAAGCTACCTATTGCTCCGAAAAACCCTGACGTTCTTCGCGCCCCAATAAACTCCAGCAGAAGACGCACCACCAACAAGGTATACAAGATCCCAAAGAAATAGTCCGAGACTCGCGCGATGCGGTTGAGGATGAGAATTCGTCTGCTAGTCGTAAAGTCAAAGCCCCTTGGCGTGTCAAAACTGCGCATGTACGTGCTCTAACGCAAGTATCACGCCACGTCTGAAGCATGGGGTTGCCCTGCGTCAGGCGAAAGGAGCGAATTTCCGAATCGACGGGTTACAACGTTCGGAGTGGCAAATTGCGAATGGTCACTCATGCTCTGTTGCAAATTGCAGATCTACGCCTCTGCGTGGATTGTTATTGGTCAACAAACAGCCGGGCCAAACTCCTCACGTTATTGACAGGGCTTGAGGTTCGTCGAGAGCGGCTCCGGAAAACACCTGGCGACACCCCGCAATACCGAATTCAGCGGCCACTAGCGGCACGAAGCGTGCTTAGGTGTCGTGGCCCAAGACCAACAGCAGCCTAGCGACGGGGGTTCGTCGGCCCTGAGTGGAGACTGTCGCATCGAGCGCGAGGGCGACAGAATTCGATTGTTCGGAGACTTGCGCATGCCCGACGCAGCGGCGCTTTGGCGAGCCCTCCATAAGGAGACCGCGCAACGGTCGAGCGAGATCACCTTTGACCTTGGCAACGTGCAAGCAGCCGACGGAGGAATGTTGGCGCTCATCATTGCGCTCCGGAACGAACTCTCGGCGTGCGGGGTTAAGGCTGAGCTCGTGGGGGCCAACGAGCGGGTCGAGACCATCGTCAAGCTCTATTCCGGCCACGCAAGCATCACCAAGCATGTGAGACGAAGACCCGAAGGAGTGGTGGTGCAGGTCGGGCGAGCCACGGCTGAGGTCATGGAGGATGCGCGCGCACTCATCGAATTCCTCGGTGGCATGCTCTTGGCTGGAATCACCTTGGCTCGGCACCCGCGCAAGGGGCATTGGAAAGAGGTCGGGCCACTCTGCGAAACGGCGGGCGCCAACGCCCTGCCGATCGTGCTGCTCATCAACTTCCTCGTTGGCTTTGTGATGGCCTTTCAATCGGCAAAGCAGCTAAAGCTGTACGGCGCGAACATATATGTTGCTGACCTTGTTGGCATTTCGGTGACGCGTGAGCTTGCCCCGCTGATGACCGCGATTGTCGTGTGCGGCCGGTCTGGCGCCGCGTTTGCCGCGGAGATTGGCTCAATGAAAGTCAACGAGGAGATCGACGCACTAAGGACGTTGGGCTTGAGCCCTTTCGGTTGGCTTGTGGTGCCGCGCACCTTGGCGTTGGTCCTCGTTCTACCGCTACTGACTCTCATTGCCGACTTCGTCGGCATTGCCGGTGGCCTTTTTGTTGGCATTATCGACCTCGATATCACAGTTAGGGGCTATTATAACGAAACCTTGACTGCCGTTCACGGGTGGGATGTCTCGACTGGACTGCTGAAGAGCGTCGCCTTCTCGATCGCCATTGGGCTCATCGCATGTCAGCAGGGCTTTGCAGCCTCGGGGGGCGCTGAGGGCGTTGGTAGGCGCACTACTTCGGCGGTAGTTGTTTCACTCTTCACCCTAATTCTAGTTGACTCGGCGTTCACTGTATTCTTCAGGGCAATCAACCTATGAAGGATGCAACCGATACCGCCGCAACGGTTCAGCAACGCCGGTCAACGGAGTTTCGACTGAGCCCTGCGCGCCCCAATCGCTCGATGGCACGACGCAAACGGGTGGGAGCGAACAAGCCAATGGTCGAAGTCAAGGACCTCTCGATCGGTTGGAACGAAGACATTGTGCAGAGAAATCTGAGCTTCGAGGTCCAACATGGTGAAGTGTTTGGGATCCTCGGCGGGAGTGGAAGTGGCAAATCGACGTTGCTAAGATTTCTGGTTGGGCTGGAAAAGCCTTTGATGGGTCAAATCGATATCGCCGGACACAGTCTCCCAAGTCTCGATGCAGGCCTGCCACCGTTCGGCGTGATGTTTCAAGCCGGCGCACTCTTTGGGGGATTGACCGTTTGCGAGAACGTGTCACTCCCTATCGAAGAGTGGACGGTATTGCCGGCCGATGCGGTGGAGGCGATAGCACATGCGAAATTGAAGCTCGTCGGCCTCGAGGGGGCTGCTGACAAATTTCCAGCTGAGCTTTCTGGCGGCATGAGAAAGCGTGCTGCGATCGCCCGAGCTCTGGCATTGGATCCGGAGCTGGTGTTTCTCGACGAGCCGTCTGCTGGTCTCGACCCTGTGATGGCTGCCGAACTCGATGAGCTCATTACCACGCTTTCGAAGACGCTCGGGCTTACAGTCGTCATCGTGACCCATGAGCTCGAGAGCATTTTCCGCATTATTGAGCGCGTTGTGCTGCTCGATAGGGAAGCGAAGACCAGCATCGCCATCGGTGCTCCGCGCGAGCTTTGCCGCAGTGACGACCCGCGCGTTAGCAATTTCTTCAACCGTAAGAGCAAGGGAACCTGAGGCGCATGTCGACGCCGGTGAATTACTTCAAATTGGGATTGTTCGTCATCGTCGGTTGCGTCGTCGTGATCCTTTCGGCTGTGCTTTTTGGCGGCGTCTTCGCCCGGAAGGACGCGATCCAGTATCACTCGTACTTCAATGAGTCCGTGCAAGGTCTGGACGTGGGGTCTCCGGTGAAATTCCGCGGCGTGACCATTGGCCATGTGTGTGCAATTGAGATAGCGCCGGATCACCGCATGGTCGACGTCGTGAGCGAACTGGATACTAAGGAAGTCATGCGGATGGGCCTAACGGAAGCTGGGAGAAGACACGGCTCTGAGCGGTTCGCCATTCCACCCGATCTTCGAGCTCAGCTTAACTCTCAAGGGGTCACCGGTGTCAAGTTCGTCGCGATCGACTTCTTCGACGTAAAGAGCAATCCGCCGCCGCAGTTGCCGTTTTCCGCCCCGCAAAATCACTACATTCCCGCCGCAGCAAGCATGATGAAGACCTTGGAGGACACGATTACCAAAGCGATGGAACGCCTCCCGGAGATGGTCGATGCGGTGGTCCTGATCATGCGACGTATCGACGGACTTTTTGCGACGCTCGAGCGGCAGGACGTCTCAGGCAAGGCGGTTGCGACACTGGCCAACGCCGACGCCGTGATGGCGACCCTGCAGGTCGCGCTTGGTCGGATCGACAAGCAAGACCTTGGGGGCAAGGTGGCTACGACGCTTGCCGAAGTAGACGTCAACCTGGGCAAGCTAGACCGGGTCCTCGAAGCGTTTAGTGGCAAAAATGGGCTCCTCGCAAGCGCTCAGCGAGCCGCGGATTCTTTCGGCGAGGTCGGGCGAGCCGGTCAGGGAACGCAGAAGGAGCTCGAAACTACACTACGCGACGTCAGCGAGGCGGCCGAGGCGGTCCGAGCGCTTGTCAACGCCATCGAGCGCGATCCGGACATGCTGCTTAAGGGCAAATCCAAAACAAGGAGCGCTCGATGATCAGCCGAATCAGGGAGATCCCGTTATTGGTTGCTTGTGCGGCAGCCGCCGCGCTCATGCCCCTTTCCTGTGCATTGACATCAAAGGCTGAAATCGTTGGTGTTCGCTATTTTAGCCCGGAGCCAGTCAAGCCACGGAGTAACAATCTAGGGCCCGTGGGCGCCAATGCGCAGCCCCTTCAACTGAGGCTCGGGCGAGTGTCCTCGGGTCCGAACTTGCGGGAGCGGATCGCCTATCGCAGCAATACCTACGAGGCAGGGTATTACGAGGATTTCCGTTGGACGGAACGCCCCGAGACCTTTCTTAGGCGTCAACTTGGCCTGTCACTTTTCGAGGCGCGTGGAGTTATCCGAGCGGTGGGCGCGGTTGCCCCAACCTTGGATGTGGAACTGATCGTCTTTGATGAGCTTCGTCTGCAAGAAGGACGCGCGGTTCGAATTCAGCTAAAGCTCACGCTCTATCAAAGCGATGTAGTGCTTTTGGAGGAGACGCTCACCCTGGAGCGCTCAGTTTTGGGCGAGAACCCACGGATTGAAGATATTGTTGCCGCGATGTCAGCTGCGCTCGATGCGGTTGCCCAAGAAGTTGCAGTGAAGGTGGTACGGGTTCTAGCGGCACGGCGCTTACAAACAGCCAACGAACCGACACTTTGACCCGGGGGAGCCAAAACGTCCATCCCGCGGCAGCGCACTCTTGGACGAGGCGTTGAGCGCAAAGCGCGACATGAGATTGGGCCCGTACCTTGCAGGCCCGATGCTGTGACAAACGAAGCTACCTTGCTGGCAAGAATCTGCCCCCGCCTGAACCAGTTCTGTTCAAACCGCGCACAGAAGGCCTGGTCAATCGCCATCGAGACCGTTCACAATTGGGAAAACGACAATGTTTCTCGACTGGCGGCAGCACTCTCGTGTTACACAATCCTGTCCGTTGCTCCGTTGGCGATCCTTTCTGTAGCACTAGCGAGTTCGGTATTCGGTCAGACCGCGGCACGTGGCCAAATTGCTACGCGGATTGGTGCTGCGGTCGGCCCCGAAGCAGCAAGGGCGATTGAAAGCCTCATCCTAAATGCTCGTGCTCCTGGTTCTGGCCTTTGGGGCACTGGGTTTGGCATCATAGTTCTGCTTATTGGCGCATCGGGTGTATTTGTTGAGCTGCAATCCGCCATGAACATGATCTGGAAGGTGGAATCCGCTTCGGGCCAGGTGCTGAAAGCGTTCGTGCGGCAGCGCTTCTTCTCGTTTGCTATGGTCCTTGCCGCTGCAACGCTTCTGCTTTTATCGCTGGTTCTCAGCGCCACGCTAGGCATCCTCGGAAGCTCCTTCGAGGGATATCTGCCGGGCGGTGCGCGGGTTTGGCAGTTGGTCAACGTGGTGGGGTCGCTCGCACTTACCACTGCGCTGTTTGCGCTCGTTTTCAAAGTCGTTCCCGATGTCGCAATCGCTTGGAAGGACTTGTTGCCTGGAGCCTTTCTTACGGCTACCTTGTTTACGATAGGCAAGTTGCTGCTCGGTGTCTATATTCAGAAGTCGTCGATCATGTCGTCGTTCGGCGCGGTAGGTTCGCTGGTGGCCCTTCTGGTCTGGGTATACGTCTCGAGTCAGATCTTCTTCTTGGGTGTAGAGTTCACTGTACTCTGGGTGCAACGAAGTGGGCGAAGCGCGACTACGCAGCCTACTCGATAGAATGCCAAAGATGTCACTCGAGTCGACTTGAACTTGTATATCCGAGGTTCAATACCGCCGGCGCCACAAGATATCGAGTGCGGAGCCACCACGGTCACCCACGACAGCCGAAAGCGCCCAAGCTTGCCGTAACTGCAGCTCGAGCGTGAGAAAAGTGCGATCCGGGCTCTGTCCGAAGGTGGGTTCACCGATGGCGCGCGTCATTCGAGCGATGACGCGCGGCGTGAGCTGTACGTTCAATTCGGGCCGGGCAGTACCAGTGCTGGTGTCGAGACGCGCACTCACATCGAGTTTCGTCATACGCGCCAGTGTTCGGTTCAGTCCCTTGACCGCTGAGTCTCCCGCAACCCCAATGGCTGTAGCTGTCGAACTTCCCGCCTGGCCTGGCGTGTTCGAGACGCGAAACGTTCCATCTGGGGTGCCAAACATAAGCAGGCTTACGATCTTGTCGGAGCTCAGTGGGGGCTCGGCCCGCAACTTCAGCATGCCGTCCTTCACCGTGCCGGTGTATTGCGCGTAGACGCGATACTCTGCCGACGAGTCCCAGCGTGCTGTCGCGTTGACCTCGGGATCACCTGGATCACCACCATCGAATATCACGAGACCATTCTCGATTTCGAAGATCTTGCCCGACACGTCCAGCTTGCCCCCTTTGAGCTCCAGGCGTCCCACGAGAGTCGTTTTGTTTGCCACGCGCGCCAGTAGATCGCCGCCAATCCGCACCTTGATCCTTGCGCCCTTTTGAATCCAGACGGCGCTGCCGAGATGCACTTCGACGTCCAATGCTTCGCCTCCGCTATTGGCATCTATCTTGAGCGGCTGAACGGGAAGCGCCACGAATTGGCCATCGCTGCGACGGGCGCCGATTCGTAAGTGCTCAGCGGGCTCTAGGTCTTGCAAGCTCGATGGATCGAGGTCGGGCAACTCGAGGTGGAGCTCGGGTATAGAGAGCCGAAACTTGGTCGCTTTCGCCTCCGACGATCTTTCGAACGTGAGGTCGACGCGTCCCCAGGCGTCGCCGACTACCTGCCCCTCGATGGTCACTGGGATCTGTTCGCCACGCCGAATGGCAATATGGGCTTCGCCGGATGTGGGCGAAAGTCCCTGAAGTTGTGCACTTGCGCTTCCCGTAGCGCGTCCGGTAAGACCACTTGCCTGTATGTCTTGGATGCGCAGGTTGCCGTCGCGGATCGCGACGCGCGCCCCAATCGACTCGAACCTCTGCCCAATGCCCGGGATCTGAACGACGCCCCGTGACAGGGTTGCCTGGCCCTCGACTCGGGGTACCCCCTTTTCGAGCGTGATGCTCAGCTTTGCATCGGTCGAGCCTTCGAGCTCGTTGAATGTGTCACTCAATAGCGGGCTAAGTACACCTAGCTGAAAACCTCGTGCAACGAGCTCGCCGTGGAGCGCTGGATCGACCCAGGGTGTGAATTTTTCCCCCCAGCTCATCTTGGTCTTTACCTGGACTTCGAGCGCACCGCTTTTGCTCCCGGAAAGCTGCACGTCTGCCGCAATTTGCCCGTTGGAGGCGTCAGCAGCGAGGCTAGCGCGCTCGACAGCGATGTTGCCCAATGCGAGCTGCGCGCCTTCGAGTTTGGCAACGAATGCAGCGTCGTGACCCCAATTGCGGAGTGCCAGTTCGCCGCTAACCAAACCCGAACTTTGGCGCGTAAGAATGGCTGGAAGTGCCTCGAGAGGGAAGCGGTCGAATCGAGCGACTAGGTCGCCCTGCAATGGCGACGGCCCATCCAAGGTTGCAGTCATTAGGCGACCGATGTCTCCCGTCCAGCTCGCTTCGAGGTTGCCGAGTGTGCGATTCTGTTGATTGGCCTCGACTCGAATCCGCCCCCGCTGCCGAGAACCATCGGCATGCAGGTTGACGTCGAGCTTGAGCCTCTGTTTACCGGCAATTTGCCCTGACGGATTCGAAAGACCTTCAATCGTTCCGTCAACGACGAGTTTCGGATCCTTATACGTCCCTTCGACGGCCACGTCGAGCGAGGCGACGCCGCGCAAACCTACAATGCGCACGATTTCTGGGAACTGTTGGAGCCGTCGCCGGGGGATGTGGATGGTGCCGATGACTGGTATGCGTTGGGCCTCTAACGTATCGAAGTGCAGGCCTGGCCAAATACTCTGCGGCAAAACTGCAACCGCCTGCGCGACAATGAGTGTGCCATGTCGATCGAATAGCCGCGTGGACAAATCCGCCCGCTGACCATTGCCCAACATTTTTAGCTCGAGCAAGCCGTCAACTCCTTGAAGCGACCAGGGCTGCGCCTTCTCGGCCGCCACCACATCCAGCACCTTTGCCTGGACGCCACGACGACCCGCAAGTTCGAGTGAGTGTGTCTCGAGCCGCGCAGTGACCTCGGGTTGCTCGTCCCCGTCGCTCGGCCCCCGCGCTATCACACCGAAGATGACGGTGCCCGATGTGTGATCGAGCGGCAGATCAAGCGCACGGATCCATGGTTCGAGCCTCGCGAGGTCGAGCTCGGCGTGTGCCGACAACGAGAAATCGCGCGAGCCAAGCACAAGCTCGGGACGCGCCAGCATGCCTAGAGGCAAGGACCGAACTACGATACTTACGTTGCCGTTCGGTGTGAGCCTAGCCAAAAGCTTTGCACCAATCCTGGCTCGATCGAGCGTAATGTCCACGTCAGTGCTGGCAACTTCAATGGCACCGATCTTTACTTGCGAAATGCGCCCGCGTACGAAGCCTTCCGCTGCGGGTCCTGGGTTGAAGTAGCGAGCGACGAGGGTTGCTTGTCCGGCTTGCACCGGCAAACGGATCCCCAAGATCGGTGCTAGACGAGCCCAATCCAGTGACACCGCCTCAAGCTCCAGCTGCTCAAGCTCAGTTCCGAACACGAGTGAAGCATCGGCGGTACCGGCTCCGTCAAGGTGCAAACGACCAAGCTTGAGCTTGCCGCCGCGCAAGTGAACATTCTGGACTGAGATCGCGATGGCACCCTCGCTAGCAGGAAGCAAGAGCCGCGTGCTCTCCATGGAAAGTGTCGGCTTCAATCCCAGTTCCGTGGTGAACTCGAACTGCTGAGCGTCGTCGCGTTCACCAGTGGCCGTGAGGCGGGCGTGCTCAAGCGTGCCGCCCGCGTCGACATCGAGGTGACGAAAGCTCTGCCCGATTGCGTCGATTGCGCGAGCGCGCAAGTGAACGAAACCGGTAGGTGTTCCGTGCCCTCCGGTGGCTTCGGCGCGCACATCGAGTTCGCTCGCGCGGATTTGGGCGATTTGCACGCCTTGCAGGCGCGCCCGTGACTGCGCCGACCAATGGCCGTCGCCGAGCCAGAAGCGTGCGCTGACCTCAACTGAGCCGCGAACACGCAACCCATTGACGAGCGCAAACAGACGCTCGGGATCGAAAAGTTGGGTGACGCTTTCGATGGACACAACCGACTCAGCGGGCACAGCCCCAAAGGTCGCTGAGAAGTCCAACGTGGTGTGCGCGCCCCGTTCCAGGATTTGGCCCCGCCCTTGAGCCTCGATTGCACCGGTTGGCGTCCGACGAATCGCACCAGTGCCATTGACAGCAGGGATGTGCGTTCCTGAAATTTGCCCTGGTGACGATGCCCACGCGTAGTTTCCCGTCAGGTCTCCGCGACGAGACACGGTGAGTTGCGCGTGCGCCGCAACCCCGATCTGCGTTTGCGGCGCATCCACCAACATGGTTGCGAGGTTCAAGCGCTCGGCTTGCAGTTCGGCATCGAGCCCCAAGCCTTCGACGACATTTGCGCGACCGAAGACGCGGAGGATTTCCCTGGCCCCAGGCGTCGTATCGTTAGCCAAGACGCGCACCTCGAACTCTAGAGCCGAGGGGAAACCTTCAGCCTTCGCCCGTATAGCCAGGCCCTCCCTAATGCGTAGGCTCGGTGCCACCCGTGCGACGGTGGCGCGCTCGAGGCGCGGAGTGTCGAGCGATGCCACCAATTTGTCGCCAGACCAATCGACGACAGCAACTGCCTGGCTGCCGGCAAGCGTTCCCTTGTACCACGCGTGGACGACGAGCCCCTGCGCACGCGTGTTCTTATCCGAGGCGTACCCGACTGGCGAACTCTTGCCAAGCGGCAGCACCAGAGTGCCACCGAGTTCGCCCATGGGATCAACGGCGTAGGGCAGCCCTCGACCGAGCAATACAGTGCGGTCGACATCCAGGCTCAAGACGTCCATCACGACAGCGAGTCTTCCAGTAGCTTGATCCAGCTCCGCATCGACTGCAGGCGCCGTCCCGAGGCGGCCATGGACCCAGGCATGGCGGACCTCGATTTGGCGAAGATGAACTGCGGGCGGCGGCGAGTTGCTCGCGTCGACCATCTTGTGTGGTGGGTCGAACGCTGAAAAGATTGTTGGGGAACTGAATCCGTTGTCGATGAGCGTCAGTTCCACGTAACTGGCAGTGACGCGTCCTAGGTCGATGGAAAGCGGAGCTCGAGGATGCATCAGGATGGCCCAAACCAGCGGTAGAACGGCGAGCTTGGCCGTCCCGCCGCGTACAATCAAGACACGATTTCCTGCTGCATCGAATACGCTGCCATGGACACCACTAGCTCCAGAGAATCCGATTCGAGCTACTTGCTCGATGTGGATTTCGCCCTGAAATTGGCCACGCAACACTGCGTTGGCTTGGGCAACGGCGAATGCACGAACCGACGAGAGCCTGAGCGCAGCGAGTAGCGTCACGGCCAGCAGCGCCACGACACTGCCGATCGTGAGCGCAGCGATTGCAACACGGCGAGTCAACCGACCAAAACCACTCAGGGGTGCGTGGCTCCGCATCAGAAGGCCTCACCAATTCCGAGTGACACTGCAATGGGCACACCCCAAATGGTCTTTGGAGTTCCCTCATCGGGCAGATTTGGCGCCTGCATTCCTGGAACGCGGTAGCCCACGTCCAACCTCACCGGGCCTATCGGCGTTGCGTAGCGGAGGCCGGCTCCAATACTCAGATGCGGCCTCCACCGAAATCTAAGCATGGTTGGAGCAACATCACTGCCATCAATGAAAAGCACACTTTCGACTGGTCCAGCGATTGGAAATCGAAGCTCGATGCTGGCCTCCCACAGGGTAAAGCCTCCAAGCGGCAAGTTGCAAAGCAAGGTCGACGTGACGGAGCCCACGGGAATGCATTGGCTTGCGATCTGCGCCGTCGTCTGGCCTGGATTGAAGAATGGCACGATGCCGTGCGGGCCGATCTCACGCGGTAAGTAGCCGCGATTCGAGCCCGGACCGCCGGAGAAGAATCCGCGCAAGAACATGATCTGAATGTCGCGGACCCACTCCGAGCGACTCGCGCCGCCGGATGTCTTGGTCAGTGCGTTTGGCTCGACCGTCGAGCCATAGTTCATAGGAAATAGAAGGCCAAGCGAGCCTCGAAGAGCGATGGTCACGCGATGACTAACTGGTAAATAGGCGCGTGCCTCGGGTTGAAGTTTCCAATCGCGGGCGTCGCCACCAACGCCTGCAAATTGGAGATTGCTTGACAAGTAGAAGCCAGAATGTGGAGAAAGCTGCGAGTCGCGGACGTCGAGCACGACCGTGACCGAGGGATAGGAGACGAGAATGTTGCGCAGATCTGGATCCTTTTCGCCGCGGTAGGTAAAGGGGCTATTGATCTGAATGTTGTGGGAAACGATGCCATCCAGCTTGCGGTAGCCTCGCTCGAGCCCCACGCTCGAGCGAAGCTCGCGATAGCCGAGAGTGGGCGCACCAGCAACCGGGTCAGCGGAGAGCAGGACCGGGTAGATACTGCCTTGTGCATTGATGAGCGCGTGGGTTCGAGGCTCGAGAAACCCCGGCTCACGAAATTCGGAGCGAAGGGCTACTTGGGGCAACAGTGAATCTGGAGGCGCGAAAGACGGAAGATGCATCGGATAGAGGACGACCCCCGGTACTATCTCGGTCGTGAATCGCCGCAGGCCACCCAGGAAGTTGAGATCTTCCCATCCGACCTTGAGGTGAACTTCGCTGCGCAGGGCGTCGATTCCGGCACCGCCGCCTAAGCGAATGCTTCTGAGCTTGCTTGGCTCGACGCGAACAACGATGGGAACGATCGGCTCCTGCCGCAGCGCCATGCCGGGCTCGATCTCTGGCTTCACGCTCACAGTTCCAAATACCCCCAGCTCTAGCAGCGCGCGTTCAGCGCTCGCCAAGTCTGCAGTGGAATACGGATCACCGGGTTTGAGTGCGAGGGCGCGACGCACCGGCTTCTCGGGGATCGAGCCAAGGCCTACGATGCGGACCTCGCCGATATGCGTTGTGGGGCCTAGCTCGATCCAGAAGCCTACACTTGCCGAGTCGTTCGATAAGTTTACATCGGCAGCGCGGCGGACTTTCACGTAGGCATACCCTGCGTCGGTCAGTATTTCTTTCAATGCTGTTTCGCTCGCGGCGTACGCCGGTTCTTCGAAACGCATTCCAACGCCTACGACCTTTGCAACGCTGAGCCTTGCCTGGGTTAAAATGGGTGTCGGCAGTCCGTCAAGGCCGTAGAGATCGAGGCGCTGCACCATCATCGGCGTACCCTCCTCGACTAGAATTTCGACAGCGACGTTTCGTGCGCTTCGGTTTACGATTCGCCCCGCGCGCACCTTGGCATGATAGAAACCTCGCGCGCGATAGAAGCGCTCGATGCGCTGCAGATCGCGCTCGAGAATGTAACGATCGAATACTTCATAATCGTAGACCATGCCGGAAAATAGTCCGAGGAACCGCGGACTCTCACGGCTTGCGATTTCGTTGTGAATGTCGCTTGCGTCAACCGCGTCGTTGCCAGAAATTTTCACGGTCTGAAGGGCATAGCGACCGCTTGGGAGCGTGGCGCAGCCCATTGCCGAGCACCCTGCCGTTGCCACAAGCGCGAAGTGCAATACCCAAGCGGGCTGCGTAACCTCCGGCCCATTTGCTCTTGGCAGTCCCGCGTGTCTGTGCACCGTAGGCGGGCCTTGCAAGCTGCACGCCAGTGGCCCAGATCCTGCTTTGGACCAACCTCGAGGTCATGATGTGCTTCGAGAGATGACGCTTCGCCAATGGCCCTTAATGCTAGGTGTCATGTCCAATTTGCTTCTGGGGGCTTGTGCCTCAGTGCTCCCAGGCCCACCTCGAATTACCCACCCGCAAAGCGCTTACGAAGAGGTGCCCTATCCACCGCCGGCAGCGTTGGTCGAGGTGGTGCCTCCGTCTCCGGCTTCCCTATCTGTGTGGCTAGATGGCGATTGGAGGTGGCAAGGCAAGTTCTACCTTTGGCGTCGCGGCGGCTGGGTCGATGTTCCTTCTGGCAGCTATTTCGCCGATTGGCAATCGTACTACACGGGTGAGGGCCGGCTCATGTTCGCCCGAAGTGCCTGGTACACGTTGGACCGCACGCGCATTCGCGGGCCGAAAATCCGCTCGGCTGCGTCCAGCCTGCCCAGCGAAGCCCATTCCGAATTCCAAGCGACTCGCTAAAGACATGGTGCGCGGACACGTTGCCCTTGCACTCGAGTTTTTGCGCGCCTTCGACTTGCGCAGGCTGTGTCTCCGGTTCAAGCGTAATGCCATTGCGCACGCCGACAACGCCCTTCAGATGCCGCACTGCTCGCTCCGCAGCGTCACTTTCATACTCCCAAACCGCGCGTCCAACGAGGGTGACGGAACCGCAGTTTACCATCACAGTCACGGACTCTGGAACGCATGCATCCCATTCAAGCGAGCGCTGAATGGCACCTGCGATTTCCGAATCGCTGCGCTCATGGGCGGTGATGGGCTTGACGATAAGGTTCTGGGCCACAGTCCGGACGCCCCGCACGCGCTTTGTCGCGTCGTCGGCGGCCCACTTCTGCGCTAGAGACTGCGCTCTTCGCATCGTGCCCCAGCACTTGGCACAATGAGAACCCGGCACCAGCGGTCTGAACTACTGATTTTGCCAAGGTGTTCTCCGCGGTCGCAATGCGATCATTGGTAGGAGTGCGACCGCGCAAGCGTTGGCTCGCATGTTGCTATCAATTCAGTGACGAACCACAGGGTGGAGTCTTGAAACGCAAGCGAGAGAGCTTTCATGCTACAAGAGATTATAGTTCTGGGAGCGATTGTACTAGGCAGCACTGCAGTGGCAACGCTTTTGGCAAGCTTTTTCACGGTGGATCAATGCACGACCGCTATTGTTCAGCGATTCGGGAAATTCCTGCGGGAGGCTGGGCCGGGTCTGCACTTCAGAGTCCCGTTCGCTGACAGGGTGGTTGCTCGCATTAACCTGCGCGTACAACAACTTGACACGATTGTTCACGCGAAGACGCTGGACAACACATTCGTTTACATTGGCATCGCTGTGCAATACCGAATCTTGCCGGAGAAGGTCCACGACGCGTTCTATAACGTCGACGACGCGCGCCGACAGATGTCGTCTGCTATAAGCGATATCGTAATGGCGCAGGCAACCAAGATTAGTCTTGAAGACCTGTTTGGGAATGGCGAGGGAATTTCTGCGGTCGTTCGACGCGAATTGGCTGTGTTGACGGAAGGTTTCGGCTACTGTGTCTTGGGCGGGCTCGTCACGGACATTGATCCTGATCCGAAAGTGGAAGCGTCGATGAATGAGCTTAACGCGGCTCAGCGACTGCGTGCGACTGCCACCGAGCGAGGGGATGCCGAGCGGATCCTGAAGGTGATGGCTGCCGAAGTCAATGCTCAGAGCATGGCCTTGCAAGGGCATGGCATTGCCGATCACCGGCGGATTGTCATTGCGAGTTTGCGTGACTCAGTGGGTGACTTTCAGAAGTCCGTGCCGGGCACGACAGCCAAGGACGTGATGAACCTCGTTCTAATGACGCAGTACTTCGATATGCTGAGGGAGATGAGAGCTGAGTCGGGGCAAACTTCGATTCTCACTCCCCATTCGCCGGGCAGTCTCGCCAGCCTGACCGAGCGGATGCTAAATGCCATCGTAGAGCCTGATGAAGGGGGCGGAATGCAGGACGTGAAGCCGCAGCCTCCACGTGAGTTGAGGTCGGCATCTGAGGAGTCGCACATGCCACATGGCCCGGTCCCACGCGCGCCGACCCAGCCGAGCAACGGCGGCCAGGCGCATCCAGGAATACTGGGGCGGTAACCAAAGGGACCGAGCGAGCTTTTGGCACACAAGCTGCGCAAAGTATATGTCACTTGGGCTGCGCGTCGGCAGCGAGTAGCATCGCTCGGATGACTTCAACGCAACCAGCGCAGCGCTTTTTCTACATTCTGTTGGCCGCTGCGTCGGTGTTGCTCGCCTGCGTAATGCGACCGATCGCTAGCGCCCTATTTCTGGCAGCGGTCCTCGCCGGCGTCCTATGGCCGCTCCAGCGACGATTGAGCAAACGGCTACGTGGGCGGCGTGCGCTCTCCGCCGCAGTGCTTTTGCTAAGCGTATTGATCCTCTTGCTTGGTCCCATGGTGGCGTTCTCCGCCTTTGCAATTACCGAGGGGGTCGCAGGCGTGCGCTTTCTCACTGACACGGTGCGCAGCGAGGGGGTAACGGGGCTGGTCGAGCGTTTGCCTCCGCACCTGGGACAGCTGGCTCGCCAAGTGTTCGAGCGGCTCCCCGCACAGGGTGAGGCCGTGTGGGCCACAGGTTTTCAGAAGCAGGTCAGTGCCTATGGCGGCAATGCAGCGATCGCGCTGGGCGCAACTCTTACTGCCACGGGCGCCTTCGTGTTTCAGACCACAATGATGCTGATTGCCCTATTTTTTCTGCTGCTGCAGGGTTCCGAGTTCGTTGTCTGGCTAGACGAATTGTTGCCACTTAAGCGCGGACTGACTCTGGAGCTACTGAAGGAATTCAAGCGCGTCTCCTACGCAGTGCTTCTATCGACCGTCGTCACTTCCGCCGTGCAGGCTGCGGCGGCGTTGGTCGGCTTCCTCATTGCGTCCGTGCCTCACCCGATATTCTTCACTGGCGTGACGTTCTTCGTCGCGTTTATCCCGGCAGTTGGCGCCGGATCGGTTTGTCTGGTAGCCGCCCTATTGCTCTTTGCGACCGGGCACCCCTACGCTGCGCTATTTCTATCACTTTGGGCGGTGCTTGTAGTCGGCCTGGTCGACAATCTCGTCAAACCGCTCCTAATCCGGGCAGGTATGCAGATGAATGGCGCGGTTGTGTTCTTCTCGCTGATTGGGGGATTGGGCGCATTTGGGGGCGTAGGGCTGTTACTTGGCCCATTGGTGGTGGCGCTTTTTCTGGCATTGTCGCGCATCTATCAGCGCGACTTCAAGCCGACGCAGCCCATTGCGGCCGACGATTGAATTGGCTAGCTCAGGCAGGCTTTGGCTTGGCAATGACCGTCGAACCGCCGTGAAGCGCTGCTGGCGAGCCTGATGCGCTGACAACCCCGCAGGCGGAAGTCATCCCTCGCGCAAGAGCTCGCCAACACCTAGCCCCTCCCTGTCCCTCTCCCGCTAAAAGTTCGCCGCGACCTCATCGACTGACTTGCGAAGGTCACTGATGTCCTTGTCCGTCTTGATCTTGTACCCGGCAAACGACTGCGCTGTCTGCTTTGGAAGGCTATCGAGATCCTCTTTCACCGTGGCTCTTTGTGCTGCCACTCTTGGCATCGCGCCCTCGAAACGCACTTTGCTCTTGGGCTGCGTGGTCTGGGCCTTCACCTTGAGCCCATCCAGCTTGTTGTCGATTTGGTTCACTGATTTATTGGTCTCGACCTGATAGTCGTTGCGCGTCTTGAGCGTTTCATCGTTCGCTTGACGAACATCTTGATTTGCCGCCAATTGGGACTTAGACGCCTCCTCTTGTGCCTTGGCGTTGGCCTGGGCAATCTTCTCGTTTGCCTCTCGCTGTGCCGCTTGTGCCTTCTGCTGCGCCTCAATTTGGGCCTGCGCGATCTTCTGATTGGCCTCTTGTTGCGCTTGATCGGCCTTGGCCTTCTGGTCTTCGGCGGACTGGTTGCACGAAGCTAGGAGCAACACTGATGCAATGCAAACGACGATACTTTTACGCATGATTATCTCCTCGTCGGCAGAAACGCATGGTTTTCAATTTGAACGGCATCCGTTCACAGTATGCGACTTCTCCGATTCACCTGGCTCCGTGTGCAAGATTCGTACTAGGCGCAAAGCGCGGCTGAAGGTCGTGGCAGCGAACATGCCTATAGGCTGTTTTTCAAGTCAGCAACGCCGTCCATCGATGCCCCCGGTTTGCATTTCGCGAAGTCGCACGGGCAATCCGCGGAGGAAATACGAAGCGGCGCTCAAAAGTCGTCGGTACTCCGGCATCCGCCTATCTGCGCGGCTTGGCACGCAACCTGCATGGCTTCGAGCGCGAGTCACTAGCTAGGACCAAGGCCATGTTGTTCAATGCCCAGAGTGCGTTCGAAGTCTGCATTCCGCCTAGCCGCGTTAGGCTTGGCGAACGCCCGACAGAACCCGTGCCTAAACCCGATCCGAAGGCACCGGAACCGCAACCGGAAGAGCCCCTGCCATTCGAGCCTGATCCGTTTCCAGATTTTCGCGATGTCCCGCCAATGAGTCCGATTGATCAGGCAGATCCCAGCGGCACGTCATGTCGCTGAAGGTGCCTTCGAGCCCGGGAGTGTCGCCTACGATCAGCGCCGCTAAGGCAGCTCTTCACGGAGTTGCGTCGACTCGAGCTCGACTGATCGACGACAATTAGAATTGCCGGTCGGCGACAACTATTCTTGCCGGTTCGAGCCGTCCTGACGGCGATGACGCGGAAGCGTGGTGTTCTGGTTGCCCCGGAATGATTCGGGGCTGAGGAGCCCCAATGGTTCGCGACGCGCAGGTCAGGCTTTTAAGGAAAAAGATGACCGAAGGACTAACGCAAGAGGCCGCAGCAGCAGCGGTGGGCATGAGCGAGCGAACGGCGCGCAAATGGCAGAGCGGCATACTTCCTACGGAGACCAAAACTGAGCGAGCCTGGCGCACACGTAAGGATCCCTTTGCGGAGGTTTGGGATTCGGAGGTGGTGCCACTACTTGAAGCTGACACGGATGGCGTGCTTGAGGGCAAGACGGTGATCGCCGAGCTTAAACGCCTTCATGGCAATAGCTTTGGCTTGCGCCAACTCCGTACACTTCAGCGGCGTATCCAGGAGTGGCGCGCAATTCACGGTCCCAACAAGGAGGTCTATTTCGAACAGCGGCCAGTGCCCGGCCGTGAAGGGGCATTCGACTTCACTGACGCTACGGACCTCGGCGTTACCATCACGGGTGAGGTCTTTGTCCACCTGCTGTTCGAGTTTGTTCTCACATTCAGCAAGTGGCGATGGGTGAGCATCGCGTTCTCTGAAACGTTTGAGGCGATGGTCGCTGGTTTGCAGGGAGCTCTCTGGGCTCTTGGCGGCGTGCCGAAGGTCTGGCGGAGCGACAATCTTTCGGCAGCTACCCATCAGTTGGCTGAAGGTGGGCGTGGCCTCAACAAGCGCTTTGGCCAAGTTCTCGCTCACTATGGCGCAGATTCGACTCGAATCGAGCCTGGCGAGTCACACCAAAATGGTGTGGTCGAAAAGGGGCACGACTTGCTCAAGTCAGCGCTCCGTCAGGCACTCGTCTTGCGTGGGAGCAAAGACTTCGTGAGCGTTTCGTCGTACGAGATGTTTGTCCGCAAAATCACTGAGACGGTACAAGCCGACAAGATCGCGACGCGCTTCGATGAGGAGCGTCAAGTTCTCGGGCGGCTTCCCGAATCGAAACTTCCGGACTACACAGCCTACTTGGCCACCGTTCGCAAATGGAGCACCGTCCATTTTGCTGGGAGGACGTATTCGGTTCCTTCACGACTCATCGACTGCGAGGTGGACGTACACCAATATGCCGACTTCATCGAGGTTCGCTACCACGGCACGGTCGTTGAGCGGATGCCGCGAATTCGAGGCGCATTGTGCCATCGCATTGACTACCGTCACGTCATCTGGTCGCTAGCACGCAAACCAGGTGCGTTTGCCCGCTACCGGTATCGCGAAGAACTCTTTCCCTCGCTTATCTTCCGGCGAGCGTACGACGCGCTCGTCGATGCAC
>Ga0302321_100000169_pt1 | contig 58508 bp, 51 predicted proteins | sample Fen_T0_1_FD_202505 | JGI IMG/M metagenome (GOLD analysis project Ga0302321, IMG submission 202505) | Peat permafrost microbial communities from Stordalen Mire near Abisko, Sweden - Fen_T0_1 | ecosystem: Environmental > Terrestrial > Soil > Wetlands > Permafrost | place: Sweden: Abisko... | reverse complement strand
GCGAGCTTCCAGGCCGCCGGCATGCCGATGCTCCTGAGGTTCCACTGCTTGGCGTACAGCGGATCGTTGGGAAAGCCCTCGTGCGCCGGCACGACGCCGGGCGCGCGGAGATCCTGCTCGCCAGGCGCCAGCGCGATCTGCGCGTCGGGCTCGGCGATCTCGACCTCGGGCCGTGCGGTGAGCTGCGCGATCAGCGCGTCGCGCCGCGCCGGATCGACGTGGGCGCGGAACAGCTTGGTCGCGGCGGCGGTGTCATCGACCAGGACCAGCCGGACGCCGACCTCGCGCTCGAGCGCGGCGATCGCAGCGGGGGTCGTATCGTCCTTGAGATCGACGAGGATGTCGTCAGGATCGGTCGCGGCCGCCGCCGCATCGGCGCGCTCGGACCCAAAGCTTGGGTCGGGATCTGCCGCCGGGCGCAGGAACCACCACAGGCCAGCGATCGCGACGACCACGAGAAGCCAGAGGACCCGGCTCCCACCACGCTTGGTTTGTTGCTCGTCCATGACCAGCAGTATAGGCCGCAAAGCCGAGGGCGGCCCGTTTCCGGTTTCGCCGCGCGGCCCGGGTGCCAGCCACAGCGAGGCGCGTGGTACGTTCAGGTGTCACACGTGTACTGGCCTATCCCGGGTCGTTGCAGGGGGAACTCGTGAAGAAATGCGCTAGCTGCAGCAAGGATCTGCCCGACGCCGCCTTGCACTGCGTGTTTTGCGGTGCGAAGCAGCCGCCCGCGCCGGCCGGGCAGCAGGGCCTGGCGAGGACCGCGTTCGGCTACTCCGCCGGGCATGCGGGCGAGGTTCAAGAGCCGCTGCGCCCGGATAGCGGCCGTCGGCTCGTCGAGGCGCCGCCGCTCGCGAAGCCTTTGGCGGTGGCTGCCCCGGCCCCGCCGCGCGATGCGGGGCCGACGAACGGCCCGGTCCCGGCCCTCGCGGCCAACGCCGCCACGCTGTTCGCGCCCGGGGCCCAGCCGCCGCCCGCCGCGCTCGCCGCGACCATCGTGCCGCCGCAGGGCTCGCCGATGTATGGCCGGCCGCTGCCCCCCACCGCGGCGGCACTGCAGGCGCCGACGATGATCGCCCCGCAGGCCCAGGCGGTCCCGGTGCCCTCGCCCTCGGCCTCGGCGCCTCAGATCCCGCCGACGACGAAGCTCCCGGCCGCGCAACCGCCGCCGTACCTCACCGCGCAGACCGCGACGCGCGCAGGCCGGCCGATCGAGCCGTGGAGCGACCGCCTGCGCCTGCTGATGTTGCTGTGGGGCATCGGCCTGCTCGCCGTGTTCGCCACGCCGCTGCAGCTGGCCCCGGCGCTGGTGTTCCACTGGACCGCGATCCTCGAGGGCGATGGCCCCGCCCGGTTGCCGCCGCTGACGCTGGCCGCGGTCGGCCTGCTCAGCGTGGTGCTCGCCGGCATCCCGATGCCGCCGGCCGCGCGCGGCCTGCTCGCCGCGGTGCTCGGCCTGGCCGGCATCCTCGTGCCGATCGCGCTGGCCGGTGCGCCGCCGTGGCACGGCCTGGCGCTGATCGTCGGCACGCTGGTCCTGGTGCCGGGCCTGCTCCTGCGCAGCGAGTATCGCGACGCGGCGCTGCCGCGCGTGCTGGTGACGCTCGGGGCGCTGGGCGTGCTGGCGCTGTTCGTGATTCCGCGGGCCGGCGCGATCCCGCTCGTCGGCTTGATCCGCACGCTGATCGATCAGGCGGGCGGACAGAAGCTGCCGGCGGCCCTCGCGCTCGGGCCGGCAGTGGTCGCCGTGATGGCGATGCTGGCCTGGCTCCCGGGGCCGGCGACGGGCGGCGCCAAGGTCTGGGTGTGGCTGGTGATCCTGTGGGGTCTGGTCACGCACGTCGCGCAGCTGGTCCTGGCCGGCCACTTCGTGGACGCGGTCTTGCGCGCGCCGAACCTGGCGGTCGTGGCGTGGATCGCCGGGGGCGCCTCGCCGGTTGCCCCCGCGCTCGGCCCGGCCTACGTCGTGCTGGTCGGCTACGGCCTGGCCTCCGTGCTAGGCAAGCAACTCGAGTAAGGTGCCATCGTGAGTCATCGTCGCGAGCTCGTCATCGGACACACCGTGCTCGGCCGGCCGATCGAAGCCGTGCACTTCACGCCGCCCGACTACGCCCGGCCGCGCCCGCCTGCGCTGCTGTTCGGCGCGATCCACGGCGACGAGGCGGTGACCCAGCTCATGCTCGAGCGGCTCGCCGACGAGCTGATCGAGCGCCCGCCCGGCCGCGATACCTGGATCATCCCGTGCCTCAACGTCGACGGCGTGCTCGCGGGCTCGCGCAACAACGCCAACGACGTCGACCTCAACCGCAACTTCGCGGCGGCGACCTGGGGCACCGGGCGGCGAGCCGGCTACCACCCCGGCCGCGCGGCCGAGGATCAGCCCGAGGCGCAAGCGCTGGTCGCGCTGATCGAGCGCGTCGGCGCCCACCGTCTGATCGCGCTGCACTCGACCTACCGCATGGTGAACTGGGACGGCGCGGGCCTCTTGCTCGCCGGCGAGCTGTCCCTGCGCTGCGGCTACCCGGTGACCCACGAGATGGGCTACCCGACCCCGGGCTCGTTCGGCGCCAAGTACGGCGTCGAGCAGAACCGCGAGGTGATCACGCTCGAGGTGCCGTACCTCGACGTCGACGAGCAAGCGTGGCTCGAGTGCCGCACCGCGCTGCGGTGGTGCGTCGACCTCCCCGACTGACGCTGGCTGTCGGGCGCTCGCCAGGCGTGCGGCGCCGCACCGGGCCTGCGATGTTGCGTTACATTGCCAGCCTTGCCAAGCCTTGTGACGGCTTGTCACACTTCGGGCCTTGCAGACACCCTGGTGGGCCGGCCTCGATCTCCGCGTGTTGCGGCACGTGCGCGGGGTGCTGCGCCGCCGCGAGCTCGAGCTCACGCTGGTGGAACACCGGCCTCAAGAACCCGCCGCCTTCGCGCCGATCGTCGCCGCCGAGCCCAGCGGCGCCGGGCTCGCGGTGTTCGCGCCTCAGCTGACGGTGGCCGAGCGCGGCCTCATCGAGCACATGCTGGGGGAGGCCGCGATCGACGTCGCCCAGGCGCTGCAGGACAGCGCCGCCGTGGCCGATCCGGCCGATCCGGCCCGCACGCCCATGGTCGCCGTGGCCGCGGGCGCGCGCGATCATCGCCTCGGCTACCACGGCATCATCGGCGCCGCGCCGGCGATGCAGGAGCTCTATTCGCTGCTCGATCGGGTCGCGCCGTCGGAGGCGACCGTGCTGATCCAGGGCGAGAACGGCACCGGCAAGGAGCTGGTGGCCCGCGCGATCCACGCGAGCTCGGATCGCCGCGAGCGCACCTTCATGGTCGCCAACTGCTCGGCGTTCAACGACAACCTGCTCGACTCGGAGCTGTTCGGCCACAAGCGCGGCGCGTTCACCGGCGCGGTCGTCGACAAGCCAGGGCTGTTCGAGGTCGCCGACGCCGGCACGTTCTTCCTCGACGAGATCGGCGATATGTCGCCGGCGCTGCAGGTCAAGGTGCTGCGCGTGCTGCAAGAGGGCACGTTCACCCGGGTCGGTGACACCGAGACCCGCAAGGTCGACGTCCGGATCCTCGCCGCGACCAACCGCGATCTGTCGGCGCTGGTCACCGCCGGGCGGTTCCGCGAGGACCTCTACTATCGCATCCACGTGCTGAGCGTCACGCTGCCGGCGCTGCGCGACCGCCGCGACGACATCCCGCTGTTGATCGAGCACTTCCTGGCGCGCCATCGCCGGCCGCTGCCGAAACGTCTGTCGGCCGAGTGCTCGGCGCGCATGCTGGCCTATCCGTGGCCCGGCAACGTCCGCGAGCTCGAGAACGAGGTCGAGCGGCTGGTCGTGCTCGCTGGCGACACCCCGGCGATCGGCCCCGATCTGCTGTCGCTGCGGATCCGACAGTGGGCGCCGACGCAGAGCGAGGTCCGCGAGCTCGACCCGAGCTCGTTGCCCGCCGCGGTCGAGGCCCTGGAGCGCCGGATGATCGGCGCGGCGATGCGGCGCCACGGCGGCAACAAGACGCGCGCCGCGGAGGAGCTCAAGGTCTCGCGCCGCAACCTGATCCGGCTGGTCCAGAAGTACGAGCTGGAGTGACGAGCCCAGCGGATCTACCCGGATCGGGTCTACCGTGCCAGCGCGGCGGCGAGCGTATCGAGCGTCCACGTGAAGCCGAGCGCCCGCAGCTTGGCGGGCACGACGCGCCGGCCACCCAGCAAGTAGTCGGCGAACTCGCCGACCGCGGCGCGCAGGGCGAACCCGGGCACCGGCAGCCAGGCCGGGCGGTGCAGCGCGTGGCCCAGCGCGCGGGCGAGCTCGGCGTTGCGGATCGACGCCGTCACCAGGTTGACCGGCCCGGCGTAGCGAGCGTCGTCGATCGCCGCCAGGTAGCCGGCGACCGCGTCGTCGCGGTGGATCCACGGCGTCCACTGCCGGCCGCTGCCGAGCCGCCCGCCGACGAACAGCTTGAACGGGGTCGCCAGCTTCGCGAGCGCGCCGCCCGGCCCGAGCACCAGCCCGGTGCGCATGCAGACCACGCGCAGCCCCGCGGCCGCGCTGGCCAGCGCCTCGGCCTCCCACGCGGTGCACACCCGCGCGAGGAACGAGTCGCCGGGCGGATCGGCTTCGGTGACCGCGTCGTCGTCGAAGTCGGTGTCGGGCGCGAACGGGTAGTAGTCGGTGCCGGACGCGCTGACCAAGACGCCCGGCCGCTCGGCCACCGGGAGCGCGGCGATCGCCTCGACCAGCGCGCGCGTCGCCTCGACCCGGCTCTCGCGGATCCGCTGCTTCTGCTGCGCGTCCCACCGCCGGGCCGCCACTGACTCGCCGGCGAGATGAACCACCGCGTCGGTGCCGGCGAGCGCCGCGGCCCACGCGCCGCGGTTCTGGAGATCCGCGGTGACCGCGGTGACCTCGCCGAGCGCGGCCCGGGCGCGCGCCGCGTCGCGCGACAGCACGGTGATCGCATCGCCGCGGACGCGCAGCGCCGCGACCAGCGCGGTGCCGACAAAACCGGTCGCGCCGGTGACCACGACCTTCACGCCGGCGCCTCGGTCACAAGATCGCCGCCGCGCCCCGACCTGGATGCGCAGGCGCGGCGATCCGCGCCGCGACGAACGCCTTGGCCGCGCGGCAGGCCTCGACCAGGTCCGCGCCGTGCGCGAGGTGGGCGGCGATCGCCGACGACAGCGCGCACCCGGTGCCGTGGACGTGCTCGCCGTTGGCGATCCGCGGGCCCGCCAGACGCAGGGCGCTGGTCGCCCAGCACAAGTAGTCCACCACCTCGTCACCGGGGGCCGCGAGGTGCCCGCCCTTGACGAGCACCGCGGTCGCGAGCTTATCGGCCAGCGCCTGGCCCACGGCCGCGGCATCGGCCGCGCTCTCGATCCGCGCGCCGGTGAGAAACGCCAGCTCCTGGATGTTCGGCGTCAGCAGCGCGACGTGCGGCATCAGCGCCGCCATGGCGTGGCCGAACAGGCTATCGATGAACGGCACGTCGCCGCGCGACGGATGGATCACCGGGTCCCACACGACCGGCGCGTTGGTCAGCGCGAGGCCCTCGCTGATCGACTTGGCGATCTCGGTCGAGCCGATCATGCCGATCTTGGCCGCGCGGACCTCGACGTCGGACAGCAGGAACTCGAGCTGCTCGCGGACCAGCGCGCCGCGCATCGCCTCGGTGTCGATCACCGCGGTGGTGTTCTGCACCGTGAGCGCGGTGATCACGCCGACCGGCCGGCCGCCGAGCTCGTCGATCACGCGGACGTCGGCGATCAGCCCGGCGCCACCCGACGGGTCGAGCCCGGCGCAGATCAACACGTCGGGCCGCCCGCCGCCGCCGCGATACGGGTGCGTCATGAGTCGAACGCCGCCAGGCCCGTGACGTCCTGACCGACGACGAGCGTGTGGATATCGTGGGTGCCCTCGTAGGTGTAGACCGATTCGAGGTTCAGCATGTGGCGGCCGCACTGGTACTCGTCGGTGACGCCGTTCGCGCCCAGGATGTCGCGGGCATCGCGCGCGATGTCGCGGGCGATCGAGACGCAGTTGCGCTTGGCGAGCGAGATCTGGCCCGGCGTGAGCTTCTCGGCCTCCTTGAGCCGGCCGAGCCGCCAGCACAGCAGCTGCGCCTTGGTGATCTCCGAGACCATCTCGACGAGCTTTTGCTGGACCAGCTGGTAGCCGGCGATCGGCTTACGGAACTGCACGCGATCCTTGGCGTACGACAGAGCTTCGTCATAGCACGCCATCGCGGCGCCGACCGCGCCGTAGCAGATGCCGAACCGCGCCTGGGCCAGGCACGACAGCGGCCCGCGCAGGCCATGGACCCCCGGCAGCAACGCGTCCTCGCCGACCTCGCAGTCCTCGAGCACCAGCTCGCTGGTCACGCTGGCGCGGAGCGACCACTTGCCGTGGATATCGCGCGCCGAGAACCCCTTGGTCTTGGTCGGCACCAGGAAGCCGTGGACGCGGCCATCGAGCTTGGCCCACACCAGCGCGAGCCCGGCGACCGAGCCGTTGGTGATCCAGCGCTTGGTGCCGCGCAGCCGGTAGCCGGCGGCGGTCTTGACCGCCGTGGTCAACATCCCCGCTGGGTTCGATCCGAAGTCGGGCTCGGTGAGGCCGAAGCAGCCGATCAGCCGGCCCGCCGCCAGCTCGGGCAGGTAGCGCTGCTTCTGGGCCTCCGAGCCGTACGCCCAGATCGGATACATGACGAGCGAGCCCTGCACCGAGCAGAACGAGCGAATTCCGGAGTCGCCGCGCTCGAGCTCCTGGCAGATCAGGCCGTAGGCGCTCGGCGAGATCCCGGCGCAGCCGTAGCCGGTCAGCGACGGCCCGAGCAGCCCGAGCGCGCCGAACTCGGCGACCAGCTCGTGCGGGAACGTGCCCTGTTGCCAGTGCCGTCCGATCGTGGGCATCACGCGCGTCGTGACGAACTCGCGCACCGTGTCGCGCACGAGGCGCTCCTCGTGGGTGAACAGCTCATCGGTGCCGAAGTAGTCGAGCGCTGCGTACGCCATGGGGGTCTCCCGCGCGAAAGGGGCCTTGAGGTTGGGACCTCGGCGGTATACTGCGGGCCCAGTGCGCGCGGCAATCATTGCAGCGGCGATCGCGGGCCTCGCAGGACCCGTGCGCGGCGATCCGCTGCGCGATCTCGGGGACGCGTATCGGGCCTACGAGGCCGGCGATCTCGCGGCCGCCCGCACCTCGCTCGCCCGGGTCGACGCGGCGCGCGATGCCACCGGGCTCGCGGTGCGCGACTACCTGCTGTGGCTCGACGGCATGCTCTGGCTGCGCGACGCCGAGCCGGTGCGCGCCGAGGCGGCGTTTCACCAGCTCGCCCAGCTCGCCAGGACGACCGGCTCGCCGTTCGCGCGCGAGCTACCGTGGCGGCTCGCCGATTGCGCCTGGGAGCGCGGCGATCGCGCGGCCGCCGCCGCGGGCTACCAGAAGGCGCTCGCCGCCAAGGACGCAGACGAGGTCGGTGACGCCGGCACCGCCGCGTACCGGATCGCCGTCGCGGCCGAGGCGCGTGGCCTGGCCGCGGCGACCGCGGCGTATCGCCAGCTCGTGATCGAGCATCCCGCGCATCCGCTCGCCGAGCGGGCCGCGCGGCGGCTGCTCGAGCTCGGGGCCCCGGCGCTCACCCCCGCCGATCGGATCGAGCGGGCCAAGCACCTGAGCGCTGCGCATCTGTGGGACGAGGCGGTCGCCGAGCTGTCGCTGATCGGCCCGCCGATCGCGCCCGCGATCGCGCCCCAGCGCGACTACTGGCTCGGCACGACGCTGTACCAGATGCGGCGGCGCTACGCCGACGCCGGCCCGCTGCTGCTCGGCGCGTTCGCCCAGCTCGGCAGCGCGGCCGCCGAGGCGATGTTCCATGGCGCGCGGGCGCTGTCGCGCGCCGATCGCGATGACGACGCAATCCGTTGGTACCGCCGCGTCGTCGCGCAGTTCCCCGCGACCGCGTGGGCGCAGGAAGCCCAGTTTCTCACCGGCTGGCTCGAGTTCAACCGCGGCCACTACCAGGCGGCGATCGCCCCGCTCGAGGTCTCGCTCGCGCGCTACCCGCGCTCGAAGTGGGTGGACGACTCGCTGTGGTTCCTGGGCATGGCGCACTACTTCCTCGGCCAGTGGGACGCTGCGCGCACGCAGCTCGACCAGCTGGCCCGCCGCGGCGGCGCGCTCGAGGCCGGCAAGGGCAGCTACTGGCGGGCGCGGATCGATGAGCGCGGTGGCGCCACGCCTGCCGCCATCGCGGGATACACCCAGACCGTCACGCGGTTTCCGTTCTCGTGGTACGCGCTGCTCGCGCGCGCCCGGCTCGACCGGCTGGGCGCGCCGGTGCCGCCGTTCGGCGCCGCCAAGCCGGCGCCACGCGGCCCCAAGCTCGCGGCCACGCTCGACGAGCGGCTCGCCAGCGACCTGCTGATCCGGCGGGCCGATCAGCTGATCGCCGCGGGCCTTGGCAGCTTTGCTGGCGAGGAGCTCGCGCGCAACGAGCGCGCGTTCCTCCAGCGGCACGACCGCGCCGCGGCGTTCGCGATGCTGCTCGATCGCTACCGCAAGGCCGGCAACTTCTACCGGCCGTGGATGCTCGCGGTCAGCTACGCGGGACCCGCGCTCGATGGACCCGCCGAGGCCGACGCGCGCCGCTGGTGGGAGAACGCGTATCCGCGCGCGTACCGCGAGCTGATCGAGCGGTACCAGGCGCTTGGCGACAACCCCGAGGGGTACCTCTACGCGATCATGCGCAAGGAGAGCGGGTTCAACCCGCACGATCTGTCGTACGCCGACGCGCAGGGCCTCCTGCAGATGATCCCGGCGACGACGCTGCGGGTCGCCAAGCAGCTTCAGATCCCGTACGACCCGGGCCGGCTCTACGAGCCCGCCTACAACATCCAGACCGGCAGCTGGTACATCGGGCACCTGCTGCAGAAGTTCAGGGGCCAGGTGCCGATCGGCGCGGGCTCGTTCAACAGCGGGCCGCGGCCGGTCATGAAATGGGTCGACCAGTACGGCGACCGCGAGATCGACGAGTTCGTGGAGCTGGTGCCGTACACGCAGACCCGCGAGTACATGAAGAAGGTCACCGAGAACTTCGCCCGCTACCAGTACCTCTACGAGGCCAAGATCTACGAGCAGCCGCTCGTGGTCGACAAGCGCTACCTCGACGACCGCCTGACCTATTGACCGGCGATCGACGCCCGCGTGTGGCCGACCGCCCGGGGAGCCGCTATCGTGTACGGATGAAGCTCCAAGGGACGATCCGCCGCAGCGATCTCGAAGGCGGCCTGTGGGTGCTCGAGACCGACGGCGGCGAGCGATATCAACTCACGGGTGCGCTCGGCGACGCCAAGGACGGCCTCGCCGCAGAGGTCGAGGGCAAGGTCGACAAGAACGCGATGGGGATTGGCATGATGGGGCCGCAGCTCGCCGTGCAGAAGATCACCGCCCGCAAGTAGCGCGGAGGGACGGCCGACTCAAGAGGCGTCGAACAAGGGGTCGGGGCCTTGGCTCAGGCGCACCGCCCGGTTGACGTCGACCTGGGCCTTGACCTTGACGGAAGTCGTTGAGGTTGACGTGGCCGTGGTCTACGTCGACGTCAAACTCAACGCCTTGGGACAAGGTCGAGGTACGTCGAGGTCAACCTCAACGTATCCTGGAGACGTTTCCAGGCTTTGTTCTACACGTCTTCAGTTCGCCGAGCCCGGCGAGTCCGCGGCGGGGGCGGCCGCGCCGGTCCCGGTGGCAGCCGGCTCCGGCGCGATCGGCGTCGGCGCGCCAGGGACCTTGAGCGTCACGTCGGAGCCCTCGGTCAGCGATGGCTCGGCAGGACAGGTGACCTTGACCGAATCGGGCTGGATGTCGGCGACCGTGCAGTTGACGTGCATGCCGTCCTTGCCGACGCTGAGCTCGACCGCCGACTGCAGGGCGAACGGCTTGGCGTCGGTGATCTTGAACCGGACGACCGGGGTCGACTCGCGCTGCAGCTTGCCGATCGTCGCGTCGGCCGCGACCTTCTGGCCCTGCTTGATCTGTGGAGCGAAGCTACCCGCGCCCGGCGCGTAGAGCATGAACCGCTCGAGATCGGCGGTCTTGGTCGCGTACAAGCCCTGCTTGGTCGCCAGCTGGCCCTGCTTGGTCGCCAGCTCGGCCTGCGCGGCGTTCTCGGCGGACTTGTTCCCGGCGGTCTGCGCGTTCGCCAGCCGCTTGGAGATGGCCTCGATCTGATCCTGCAGCCGCTTCTGATCGCGTACCAGCGCGCTGCGCTCGGCTTCGATCGGCTTGTCACCGACGAACTTCGCGACGACGTCGCCCTCTTTGACGGTCGTCTTGTCGCCGAGGATCGTCTCGATCACGCCGGCCCGGCCGGTCTTGATCTCGGTGGCCTGCGGGGTCTCGAGCTCGATCTTCGAGGTCGGCGACGGCGCCGGCGGCGGCGGCGGCGGCGGCGCCACCGCGACCGGCGGAACGACGGCAACCGGGATCTGGACCTCCGCGTCGTGCCGATCGACCACGTACTTCCACACGAGCACCGCGGCGGCCACGAGCAGGGCGATGATCAGCAGCACCACGGGCAGCGAGCTCGTCGGCTTGGCCTCGGCCGCCGGCTCCATCGGCGCAGCCGGCAGCGGCGGCCGGGGCAGCTCGACGGCCGGACGCTGCGCCGCGCGCGGCTCCGGGGGCCACGTCGTCTTGGTCGGCTCGGGCAGCGGCGCCATCACGGCGGGCGGACGCGCGAACGGCGGCTCGGCACGCACCTGGCGCTCGGCTTCCGGTGCGCGCGTCACCGGCGCCGGCGGCCGCACGGCCGGCTTGTCGAGGTCGCGCGGCGCCTCGACGACCGACATGACCTTGGAAGCTCGCACGGCCTCCTTGACGTCGTCGGGACGGACCGCGATGTGATCGCTCAGGTCGAGCGAAACGTCGTCGTCTTCGTCGACACGGTCGATCCGCGCTTCCGGCCGCGCTTCCGGCCGCGCTTCGATCCGCGCCTCCGGCCGCGCTTCGATCCGCGCCTCCGGCCGCGCTTCGACCCGCGGCGCGATGCGTTCCGGTCGGGGCTCCGGGCTCGGAGCAGCCGCGGTCGACCGACCGGCGGCTCGGGCACCCGAGGCGCCGAACCCGATGTCCTCGGTGGGCTCTGCAGCGCGCCGACCGCCGGCGGCCGTGGCGCCGGGCGCACCCAGCTCCAGCGCCGGCGCAGGGCGGGCCGCCTCGCGCTTGGGCGCGGAGGTCGTCCCGGCAGCGCCGAGCTCGAGATCAGGTGCCGGCGTGACCTTGGCCGGCGCACCGACCACCACGCTGCGCGCGAGCTCCGGCGCCGGCAGCTCGGCGGGCTCGGGACGCGCGACCGCGTGCGGCCCGGTATCGTCCGCGGACGCCGCGACATCGGCACGATCGGCGCCGGCGATGAAGCCCAGGTCGCCGAGCGTGGCGATCACCGTGCGAACTTCTTGTTGCGACGGCGACAGGCCGAGCTCGTCCTGCGCCCACTTGACGATCCCGGCGACGTCGCGCTCGCCGTCCATGCCACAGGCCAGCGAGTACTCGACCTCGTAGAACCGAAACACGCTGCCGCTGTCCGGATCCATCACGTCGATGAACCGGGTGCCGTGCTCGTCGACCGCCTCGGCGAACAGATCCTGACGGAACCGCGGCCGGTCCGTGAGGTCCGCGCTGCGCCCGGGCTGCGCCTGCATCACCCGCCCTTTCGCAGCTCGGTCAAGACGAGCTTGGCGACGGCTTTCAGGGTATCGAACACGCCGATTCCCTTGGGCGCGACCGCCTCGAAGCTGGGGACCTTGGTCGGGTTCAGCGCCTCTTCGAGCTCGGTCATCTCGAGCGCGTTGGCGAGGTCGCGCTTGTTGTACTGGACGACGTACGGCAGCCGGTCGAGGTCGTAGCCCTGCTCCTGCAGGTTCTGGCGCAGGTTGTCGAGCGACTCGATGTTCGCCTCCATGCGCTCCATCTGCGAGTCACCGACGTAGACCACGCCATCGACGCCCTTCAAGATCAGCTTGCGGCTGGCGTCGTAGAACACCTGGCCGGGCACCGTGTAGAGGTGGAACCGGGTCTTGAACCCGCGGATCTCGCCGAGCGACAGCGGCAGGAAGTCGAAGAACAGCGTCCGCTCGGTCTCCGTGGCGAGCGAGATCATCTTGCCCTTCGCCTCGGGGTTGGTCTTGTTGTAGATGTACTGGAGGTTGGTCGTCTTACCGCACAGGCCCGGCCCGTAGTAGACGATCTTGCAGTTGATCTCGCGCGACGAGTAGTTGATGAAGCTCATGGTCGTGCTCGTCGGCGCGGCTAGTCGTTGAAGAGATTGTCGATGTCGTCGTCCGTGATCTCGGAGAACACGGACGGTTGGCCGGAGCCGCTCGCGCTCTTCTTGACCATCACTTCCAGGACGACCGTCAGCTCCGCGGCTGCCTTGCGCACGCGCAGGCGCACCAGGCCGAGCGAGCTTCGCTCGTCGAACAGCACGACGAGGATCACTCGCTGTCCGACGATCGAGATGTGGACGTTGGTCTTCTCGCCTTCGTGAAACTGGCCGGCGAATTCTCGCTCGGCAAGTAACTGGGCGATGCCGCCGGTGGCCGCCACATTGCCGGCCGTTAGGGAGGACAGCGACGTGACGTCGAGCTGCTGGGTATCTCCCGCTTGTGCGATCGCTTGGCCGTTCTTGTCGATGACAAGAACCGCCTTCGCGTTCGAGTCCCGATGAAGGATGTCGCAGATACTATTGATCTGCTGCAGCTCCTCCTCGTACATGACGAGCTGTTGGATCATCGCGCCTTGGCTCCTAGAAACTCGAACATGGGCTGGTCTGCCGCCGAGCTCGGTGGGCTCCCGCCGTCGAGTCACGGTAGCAACCCACCAAAATTCATTCAACGTTTGCGCCCATCTAAGCGACGAGCAGCCAACTGAAATTATGGCCTACATGGTCGCCCGGCCAGCCAGCGCACGGGCGATCGTGGCCTGATCGGAGTATTCGAGCTCCCCACCGACCGGGAGTCCGGTCGCGATGCGAGATACCTGGACGCCGAGCGGCTTGAGGGTCCGGGCGACGTACATGGCGGTGGCCTCGCCATCGACCGAGGGGCTCGTGGCAACGATCACCTCACGGACCGAGCCGGCGCCGGACCCACCACTGCCGAGCCGGCGCACCAGCTCGGCCAGCCGAAGGTCGTCGGGACCGATGCCCTCCAGCGGCGATAGCAGGCCGTGGAGGACGTGGTAGCGGCCCCGGAAGTGGCCGCCGCGATCGATCGCGATGAGGTCGGAAGGCGTGGCCACGACACAGATGGTTTCGGCATCGCGCCGCGGATCTGTACACATCGCGCACGGATCCGCTTCGGTCATATTCATGCACACCGAGCACAGCCGGATCTTGTCGGTCGCATCGAGTAAGGCCTGCGACAGATCGTGCAGCTGCTGACGGTTCGAGCGGATCAGGTGAAATGCCAGGCGTGTCGCGGTCTTCTCGCCGATGCCAGGCAGGCGAGCCAACTCTTGGACCAGGCGCCGGATCGGGTCGGCCATCAGCGAATCGCCTAGAAGCTCGGCATGCCGGGGAGCCCGGCCATGGGGCCCATGACCGTCGCCATCTTTTCCTTGCTCGTCTCACGCACCCTGGTGGCGGCGGCATTGATCGCGGCGGTGATTAGGTCTTCCAGCATGCCGACGTCGTTGGGATCGACGACCGACTTGTCGATCTTGACCCGGACGACCTCGAACTGGCCGTTGACGGTGGCGGTGACCAGGCCCCCGCCGGAGGCGCCGTCGCAGGTCATCTTCGCCAGCTCTTCCTGGGCGCGCTGGACATCGCCCTGGAGCTTCTGGGCTTGCCTCATGAGCGCGTTGAGATCGGGCATCTTTCCGTTAGACATCGGTCTTGATCTCCTTGATCTGGGCGCCAAAGGTCTGGAGCACGTGCTTGGTGATAGGGTGCGAACGGGCCTCAGCCTCCCGCTTGGTGCGCTCGGCCGAGGACCGCTCACGGGTGGTCTCGAGAATCGAGCGCGCCACCATGGTCTGCGATTCGCTCGCATTGAGCAGGCGGATCACGACCTTGACGTTCTTCTGGTCCGGCCCGAGCGCGCGGATGCAGGCGGCGAGCTCGTCGGTCCGGTCCTTGGCCATGTCGCCCATGCTGTGGTCGTCGACCGGAAAGCCCAGCACGAGCTCGGCCGCCGTCCACGCCACCACGCGCGCGTGGTGAAATAGCGCCGCGAGCGAGACCTTGCGCTCGGCGTGGAGCTCCTCGAGCACGGTGTTCCACGCGACTAGCGCGGCCGCGGGATCTGCAGGGATCGGGAACCGCTTGGCCGGCGGGCCCGCAGGCAACGCCTCGACGTGCGGACCCGATCCCGCCGCGGCTGCCTCGAGCTTGGGCACCGACCCGGACGGTTCCATCGACGGCGCGAGCGGCACCGACGATGGCGCCGCTCGGACGCCCGCCGTCGGCGAGGGCGCCTCGGCCGGGGGCGCGGACGACGCGCGGGGCCCCGCCGACGGCGGGCCTGCAGCGCGTGCGCCCGACGGGGGTGCGGACGCGCTCGGCGGCGGCGCGACCGCGCCCCCTGGCGGCGCGGCGGGCGGCGCCGCGTCGGGCAACGGCCCCGCCGGTACCGCCGGGGTCGCGCTTCGGCCCGGCGTCGCCGGTGGGCGACTGCCAGGGGAGACCGGCGCTGGGCGCGGGGGCTCCTTGACACCGCCACTGCCGCCGGAGCGCGGCGCAGCCTTGCTGGCGAGCCGGCCCTCGAGCTCGGTCAGCCGCGCGAGCAGATCGCCCAGCGGTACCAGCGGCTCGACGGTCGCGACGTCGATCAACGCGCAGTCGAGCACCAGCCGCGGCTGCAGCGTCTTGCCGAGCTCGTCGCAGCACCGCAGCATGCGGTCGAACATCTGGGTGACCCGCGAGCGCTCGAGCGCGGAGGCCTCGGCGACCAGCTCGGCGAGCTCCTCCTCGGTGGCATCGACCAGGCCGCGCCGGCCGGGGGCGACCTGCATCACCTTGAGATCGCGCAAGTAGCGCACGATCGCGCGCGCGAGCTGGACCTCGTCGACGCCGCGCTCGATCGCCGATTCGACCGCCGCCAGCGCCGCGCCGGCATCGCCCTCGGCGAGCGCGCGCACCAGCGTGCGGGTCAGCGAGCGGTCGGCGACGCCGAGCACCTCGGCGACGTGGCGCTCGGTCATCGAGCTGGCATCTCCGACGTACGAGATCAGCTGATCGCACAGCGACAGCGCGTCGCGCACGCTGCCGCCGGACTCGCGGACGATCAGGCTCACCGCGCCGGGTTCGATCACCAGCTGCTCCTTGGAGAAGATGGTGGTCAGGTGCTGGGCCAGCCGCGCCGCCGAGACCAGCTTGAAATCGTAGCGCTGGCAGCGCGACAGGATCGTGTTCGGCAGCTTGTGCGGCTCGGTGGTTGCCAGCACGAACGTGACGTGGGGAGGCGGCTCCTCGAGCGTCTTCAGCAAGGCGTTGAACGCCTCGGTCGTGAGCATGTGGACTTCGTCGATGACGTAGACCTTCTTGCGCAGCACCGCCGGCTGGTAGCGCACCGCCTCGGTCAGCTCGCGGATCGCGTCGATGCCGCGGTTCGAGGCGCCGTCCATCTCCTGGTAATCGACCGCGCTGCCGTTGCCGATCGAGACGCACGCCGAGCACGCCCCGCACGGCTCGGCGGAGCCGCCGCGGTCCTCGCAGTTGAGCGCCTTGCCGACGATGCGGGCGAGCGTGGTCTTGCCGCAGCCGCGCGGGCCGCAGAACAGAAACGCGTGGTGGACCCGGCCGGCCGCGAACGCGTTGCCGAGCGTACGAGTGACGTGCTCCTGGCCCACCACGTCGGCGAAGGCCTGGGGACGATACTTGCGAGCGAGGACCAGATACGACATGCGACCGCGCTCGGGACTATACCCGTACCCCCCGACGCTACAACGCCAGGGTCTCGCAGATCTGCTTGGCTTGAATCACGGTCTGATCGCGATCATCGCCGAGCCGATTCGAATCGGCGTCCTTGTAGGCCGAGCCGTAGCAGACCAGGCGCTTGCCGCCGTAGAGCACGACGAAGCGAAACGCCGGCAGCCCCGTCGCGTCGATGCCCTCGAGGAACCATGCCGCGCCGCGCTGGCGGTCCTTGATCTCGCCCGCGAGGATCTTGGTGTCATGCAAGAACTTCTTGTACTGCTCGCGGTCGACCGGCGCGCGCGGGTCGTCGTAGCCGTAGCGGAACATGAACGTCTTGGTCGCCTGCGTGCCCTTGATCCGGACCACGTACTGAAACGTCCCCGCTTCGTCGACGTCGCGATCCCAGTTCGGCAGCAGCGAGAGCTTGATCTCCGCGAGCTCCGAGGCAACCCGCACCGGGCCGCGCGGCTTCTTGCCGCCGGGCCTGGGCGCTGGCGGTGGATCCGGCTCCATCTCGATCTCCTGGGGCCCCGCGCGATCGGTGGCCGGCGCCGCGCTGGGCCGGGCCGGCTCGGTTGCCGGTGGCTGCCTGGGCGGCGGCACCGCCGCGCTGCCCAGCTTGGGCACATCGGCGGGAGTCCCCGCCGCCGCGCTGCCTGCGCTCCCGGGTTTCGGCGGGGCGGCGGCGGAGCCGAGCTCGTGGGCCAGATCGGTGCTGAAGCTCCCCGACGATCCAGCCTTGGCGCCCGCGCTCCCGCTGCCCGTGGGGAGCGGGGAGTTCGCGCCGATGACTTCGCCCTCGGATTTTCCGCACGAGGCCGAAACGATCAATGCGCCTAGAATCGCGGCCGTCACCGGGAGCATGGCCCTCCGTCTATAACACCCGAAAAGACTGCGAGCGACGACTCGTCACGAATCGTCGCTCACAAGAAAGGTGGCCCCAGGCACCCGCTATTTCCGCTACCGTTGCTTCCTTCCGGACCTGGCGGGGTTCACAGCTGTTGCGTCACCCGGGACCATAAGATCACGCACGTGGGATGCTCCCTCCGGGTGAGAAGAGGGAGCAGCGCCGCAGGCCTGCGGCGGAGGGAGAGGGATTCGAACCCTCGGTACCTTTCAGTACACACGATTTCCAATCGTGCACCTTCGGCCACTCGGTCATCCCTCCTCACGATGGGGGAGGTAAATTTGCGGACGGGGAGGGATTTGAACCCCCGGTGCTTTCGCACATCTGATTTCGAATCAGACACCATAGGCCACTCGGACACCCGTCCAAACTCAGATCACGTCGGTCGATAGCTCGGACCTCTGCGTAGCTCGGCGAAGAACCGCTGGAGGACCGCGGTGCACTCGCCCGCGAGGACGCCCGACGTGACGTCCATGCGGTGATTGAGCCGTGGATCGGTGACCAGCTGATAGAGCGTCGTCACCGCGCCGGCCTTCGGGTTCGCGCAACCGAAAACCAGCCGACCGATCCGCGCGTTGACCAGCGCCCCAGCGCACATCGGACACGGCTCCTGGGTCACGATCAACGTGCCCTCGACGCGCCAGTGCCCCAGCGCGTGCGCCGCCGCGCGCAGCGCGACGATCTCGGCGTGAGCCGTGGGATCGTGGTCGAGCTCGCGCCGGTTGCGACCCCGACCGAGCAGCTGATCGCCCTGCACGATCACCGCACCGACCGGCACATCACCGGCCGCTGCGGCTTGCCGTGCCTCGTCGAGGGCAAGGCTCATCCAATACTCGTCATTCATGGCGGAGTCTTCTTCGAAAGAAGCGCCAGGGCGGATCCGAGAGGGGTCGAACCTCTAACCCCCGGTTCCGTAGACCGGTGCTCTATCCATTGAGCTACGGATCCATATGTCTGCACGACCGTCGTCAAAACTCGAAGCGGAGAGAGAGGGATTCGAACCCTCGGTACAGGAAAACCCCATACGCCGGTTTAGCAAACCGGTGCCTTCAGCCACTCGGCCATCTCTCCAGATGGCTGCGCCTGTTTGCCAAACAAAACCAACACCAGGTGGGCGGACGCGCGCTACGGAGCGCGCCCGGCCTGAAAACCACTTGCGTGACACTATTCAGTTATCAAGCCAACAGCGGAGGAGGAGGGATTCGAACCCCCGGAGCTTGCGCTCGGCGGTTTTCAAGACCGCTGCCTTCGACCACTCGGCCACTCCTCCAGTCAATCCCAGAGGTAGGAGGCGCAGTATAGGGATCGCGTTTCGCTTGTAAAGCAGGATCTCGGAGAAAAGCGGCCTTTCGGTGGTCAGGGATCTCGCGAGCCGTTCCCCATGGGTACCAAGCGGGCGGCCACACAGGCAAGAGCTCGGGCAGCTCTTGCGCGGGCGGCGATCGAACGCGGCGTAGCGCGTCAGGCGATCCGCTCGAGGCCGCCCATGTAGGGCCGGAGCACCGGGGGCACGGCGATGCTGCCATCCGCCTGCTGGTACTGCTCGAAGATCGCGACCAGGGTCCGGCCGACCGCGAGGCCCGAGCCGTTGAGCGTGTGGGCGTACCGGGTCTTCTCGCCCGCCGAGGGCCGGTAGCGGATCTTGGCACGCCGGGCCTGAAAGTCCTCGCAGTTGGAGCACGAGGAGATCTCGCGGTAGGCGTCCTGTCCTGGCAACCACACCTCGAGGTCGTAGGTCTTGGCAGCCGCGAACCCCAGGTCGCCCGTGCACAGCGTGATCACCCGGTAATGCAGCCCCAGGCCCTGCAGCACACGCTCGGCGTCCTGGCGCAGCGCCTCGAGCTCCGCGTAGCTGGCCTCGGGGGTCGTGACCTTGACGAGCTCGACCTTGTCGAACTGGTGCTGGCGGATCAGGCCCCGCGTATCGCGGCCGGCCGAACCGGCTTCGGCCCGGAAGCACGGCGCGTACGCGCTGTACTTTCGGGGCAGCGTCTCGGCGTCGAGGATCTGGTCCATGTGGAGGTTCGTCATCTGAACCTCGGCGGTCGGCGACAGGAACAGGTCGTTGTCGGCGATGTGGTCGGGGCCGACCGGGATCTCGAGCTTGAACACGTCCTCGGCGAACTTCGGCAGCTGGCCGGTGCCAAGGAGCGACGCGCGGCGCACGATCGCGGGCGGCCAGGCTTCTTCGTAGCCGTACTGCGTGTGCAGATCGAGCATGTAGTTGATGAGCGCGCGGTTCATCCGCGACGCCTGGCGCCGCAGCACCGTGAACCGGCCGCCCGCGATCCGCGCGCCGCCCTCGAAGTCGAGCACGCCGAGAGCCTTCCCGAGCACGTCGTGGGCGACCGGCGGGAAGTCGAACACCGGCTTGTCGCCCCAGGTGTGAAGCACGGGGTTGTCGTCCGCGGTGGTGCCGACCGGCACGCTCGCGTGCGGCGCGTTCGGGATCATCATCAGGTGTTGCTCCGACAGCGCCTCGAGCTTGGCGAGCTCCGCTTCGCCGTCCTTGATCCGCGTCGACAGCGCCTTCATGCCGTCGCGCGCCTCGGCGAACTCGGGCGATTTCTTGTCGAGCTTGGCCATCCTCTCGTTCGCCGCGTTGCGCGCCTGGCGTAGCGAGTCGAGCTCGCCCTGCAGCTTGCGGCGGCGCTCATCGGAGCTCCGCCACGCCGCCACGAGCGTGGCAACATCGGGGGTGCCGCGGCGCAGGACGTCGTCCATCCGGGCAGGGTCGAGCATGCATGTCTCCGTTTCTCGTTTTAGCAATGATCGAGATAAGTTGGGGGCGCAGGCTACCTCGGCCTTAACCATGCTGGCAAGCGCTGGGTCTGTAGGCTCGTGGAGTCGCTCGCCGCCGGGTTGCCCGTGCTCGACCGGCCGTCGAACGTGACGGCCGAGGATCCAGATCGCGAGCTCATCACGCGGTTCCAGGCCGGCGAGCGCGATGCGTTCGACCAGCTGGTCCGCCGGCATCAGAAGGCGATGTGGCGGCTGATCCGCCGCTACGTCCGCAGCGACGCCGACGCGGCCGACGTGACCCAGCTGGCGTTCGTGCGCGCGTTTCGCGGGCTCGCCGCGTTCCGCGGGACGGCGACGGCGCGCAGCTGGCTGTACCGGATCGCCATCAACTGCGCGCTGTCGTGGCTGCGCGACCACCGCCGCGAACAGCCCACCGAGCTCGCGGAGGATGCGCTCGTCGAGGCCAACCCCGCCCCCGCGCAGATCAGCGCGGGCGACGATCGCGCCCAGCTGCGCGCGGCGATCGATCAGCTGCCGCCCAAGCAAAAGCTCGTGCTCGAGCTGCGGATCTTCGACGACCTGTCGTTCCGCGAGGTCGCCGAGCTCGCCGACTGCAGCGAGAACACCGCCAAGGTCAACTTTCACTACGCGGTGAAGCGGCTGCGTGAGATCCTCGGAGCTGATCATGAGCCGTGACGGCGCGCCGTCGAAGCCTTCGCGACGAGCGCCGGGCGCCCCCGCCGACGAGCTCGAGTTGCTAGCGGCATACGTCGACGGCGTGACCGAGCTGTCGTCCGAGGAGCGCCGGCAGATCGAGGCGCGGCTCGGCGAGGATCCCGGGGCCCGCGCCGAGCAGGCCGCGGTGCGCCGGCTGCTCGATCGGCTGCGCGACCCGGCGGCGCTGGGCGAACCCGCCGAGCCGGACTTCGCCGCGATGGCGCGCGCGATCCGCGACGCGGTCGGCGAGGCGATGCCGCGGCCGTGGTGGCAGCGCTTCCGGTGGATCGCGCCGGCGGCGACGTTCGCGGGTGCGATGGCCGTGGCGCTCGCGCTGTGGCCGCACGGGGCGGCCACAGCCGTGCCGGCGCGACCGCACGCCGCGCATGACGGCCGTGCGGCGGCGGCGCCCGACGCCGCCCCGGCCGAGCCACGTGACGTGGTGCCGCTGTGGCTCAACGGCGCCGCGATCGACGTCGATCTCGCGCTCGTCCCCGGCGCGCCCGATGGATTCACCGGATTTGCCGGGTTCGACGACGAAGCCGAGGCCAGAGAGGCCAGAGAGGCCGGAGAGGCCGGCCAACCAGGGACCGATCCCGAGGCGACCGCGGATGTCGGGCTGTTGCCGGCGACCGATCTGGCGTGGGTCGACCGTCTGGATGACGACGCGCTCGAGCGCGCGGAGCGCTGGCTCGCGGGCCGGCCCGGAAAGCGCGGCTGATGCGGCGCCGCGTGCTGGCGGTGCTGCTGGCCACGGTCGCCGGGCTCGGGATCACCGGCCGCGGCGCGCCGGCCGACGCCCAGCCCCGGCGTGGCCCGAACGGCGAACCCGGGGCGCCGGAGGCCCCCCTCGAGCGGCCCGAGCGCCGCGATCGCAAGGCCGAGCGCCGCGCGCAGGTCAAGAAGAAGATCCGCGCGATGCGCGCCTACACGCTGACCGAGGAGCTGTCGCTCGACGAAGCGACCGCCGGTCGGTTGTTCCCGGTGCTGGCGCGGTTCGACGAGGAGACCGACCGGCTGCTCGAGCGCCGCGTCGACCTCCAGCGCCGGCTGCGCCGCGTCGACCCGACGCGCGATCCGCGCGCGATCGATCGGACGATCGACGAGGCGGTCGCCAACCAGCGCAGCTTCGCCGAGCTCGAGGATCGGCGAATTGCCGACCTGCGAAAGATCCTCACCCCCGTGCAGACCGCCAGGCTGCTGGTCGTGCTGCCGGTGCTCGAGCGCCGCATCGAGACCCAGCTGCGCAACGCGATCGTCGGCCGCGCCGGCCGGAAGGCCGACGCGGCCGACGGCGATCGCCAGCCCGACGAGCTCGACCCCGAGGTCCCGGCCCGGCGGGCGCCTCAGACACCGTGACGCTGCCGCGCACCATGTACGCCGAACACCGAGGCGCGCGCCCGCGGTGGGCCGGCGCCCTCGCGCGATTCGCTCCGCGTGCCCGGGCCCTCGCCGCCGCGCGCCGAGGTATGATCACGCCGAATGATCGAGGCCACTTGTTCGGCCTGCGGCACGCTCAATCGCGTGCCCGAGGCCAGCGTGCCGGTCGGTGCGAAGTTCGTTCCCTGCGCGGACTGCAAGGCGCGCGTCCCGATCAGCGCGGGCGCGGCGGCGCCCGCCATGCCGCCGCCGGTCCCCGGACGGCCGCCCGCGATCCCGAAGTCGGTGCCCCGAGCCGCCGTGGCCGCCGGCGGTAGCGAGGTCGGGCTCTCCGACCTCCCCGCACCCAAGCGCACGAGCGCGCTGGGCGCCGAGCCGCCGCGACCCGCCGCCGGCGGGCTTGCCCGCCGCTCCGGCCTGGCCGCGGCGCTCGATCCGGACCTCCCGGCGCCCAAGGCCCCGCGCGCCGCGGCGCTCTCGACCACCGCGCCGACGCTCGATCTCGACGATCCGCTGGCGATGCTCGGCGTCGATGACGGCATCGACCTTCCGGCGCCCAAGAAGCCGGGGGGGGGCGCGCCGGAGCTTTCGCTCGATGACGCCCGCGCGGACCGGTACGACGACGTGATCGATCTGCCCGCGCCGCGACCGGGCGGCGCCGCGGCCATCGTCGATCTCCCGGCGCCCAAGCGCGCCGGCAGCAGGCCCGCGCCCGAGCCTGCCGTGAGCCGCGCCGCCGCAGGTCCACCGCAGGTCGCCGATCTCCCGGCGCCCAAGCGCGCCGCGACCCCCGCCGCACCGCCGCGCATTGCCGAGCCCGCGGAGCCGACGCTGGGGGACATCGACCTGCCCGCACCCAAGGGCTTCTTCGACGACCTCCCGCAAGTCAAGACCAACCCGACCGGCGGCGGCGTCAGCGATCTGCCCGCACCCAAGGGCTTCTTCGACGACCTCCCGCAACCCGCGCGCCAGCAGCGCCCCGGTCTCCCCGCGCCCAAGGGCTTCTTCGACGACCTCCCGCAGGTCAAGGCTCACCCATCCAGCACACCCGAGGTCCCCGCCCCGAAGGGCTACTTCGAGGATATCCCCGGCTTGCCGAACCAGGCCAGGCCCGAGCTGCCAGCGCCGCAGGGGTTCTTCGACGACATTCCGGGGCTGCCTCACCGGGCCAAGCCCGAGCTGCCGGTGCCCCAGGGCCACTTCGAGAACATCCCCGGGCGACCCGTCAAGAAGTCCGACGAGCTGGCCCCCAAGGGCTTCTTCGACGATCTGCCCCAGGGCGGCGGCCGCCCGGGTGGCAGGGCCGCGCCGCCTGCCCCCGGCGATCACGAGCTCCAGCTCGATACTGGACCTTCGCTCGAGCTGGTCGCGCCCACGAGCGCGAGTCCCGGCGCGTTCGATGACCTGGATCTATCGAAGCCGTCGCTACCGCCATCGAGGTTCGAGCCCGCGCCCAGGCCCGCGCCGCCCCAGGGAGCCGGTCCCCAGGGGCCGCCACCGGGCGCGCGGTTCGAGCCTGGTCCGGCGCTCGAGCTCGAGGGCGCAGTGCCAGGCGGCGAGGCCGCAGGTCCAGCGCCGGTCCGGCGGCCTCGGCCGGCGCCCGCCGCGGACGCCCCCGATGGCAAAGTCGCGCGCGCCCGGCGCACCAAGCTCGCGGTCGGCGGCGCCGTCCTCGCGGTCGCGCTCGGCGCGGGCGGCCTGGTGCTCTACCAGCGCCACGTCGCCGCCGAGGAGCGGGCCGATGCGATCGCCGCGCAGCTCGCGATCGCCCGCGCATCGTACGCCGCGAGCGATCCGCCGCACTGGCAGCGCGCCGCCGCCGCCGCCCGCCGCGTGATCGAGCTCGACGCGGCGAACCCCGAGGCGCTGGGGCTCGCGTCCGAGGCGCTGCTCGCCAGCGCGATCGCCGACGGAACCGCGGCTCCCAGCAAGATCGCCCAGGCCAAGGCGCTGCTCGAGACCGCCAGCGAGGCCGGGATCGCCAACCCACGGCTCGGCCGCGCCCGCGCGCTCGCCCTGATCGCCGGGCATCAGCCCGACGCCGCGCTCGCGCTGCTCCAGCCGCTCGCGGCCCAGGCGACCACCGATGCGGCGCTCGGGCTGTACCTCGGCTGGGCGCTCGAGGCCAAGGGCGACCACGCCGCCGCGGTCAAGGCGTTCGACACCGCCGCCGCGAACGCGGGGGTCAAGCTCGCGGCGCTGGTCGGTCGCGGCAACGCCAAGCTCGAGCTCGCCGATCTCGAGGGCGCGCGCAGCGACTTCGCGGCGGCGCTCGACCTCGATCGCGACCACCTCGGCGCCCAGGTCGGGCTGGCCGCCGCCCAGCCGCCGTCGGCCGCGCAGCAGCAGGAGTCCGATCTGGTGGCGATCCTGGCGCGCAAGGACATCGCGACCGCCGATCCGCGCGTGGTCGCCCGCGCCTGGACGCTCGCCGGTAGCGTCGCCGGACGCGCCGGACGCACCAGCGTCGCGCGCGAGCGGTTCAAGAAGGCGCTCGCGGTGATCCCGCAAGATCTCGCCGCGACCACCGGGCTCGCGGCGGCCGAGCTCGCCGACGGCAAGATCGCCGCGGCGGCGGAGCTGACCGCGGTCGCGCTGAACCTGTCCAAGGACGACGTCCCCGCGCAGCTCGTGCAGTCCGAGATCGAGCTCAAGCAGGGCAACCTGACGCTCGCCTCCCAGCGGCTCGCCGCGCTCGCGGGCCACGCCACGCCGCTTCCGCCGCTCGAGCAAGCGCGGCTGCAGCTGGTGACCGGGCGGCTGCTCGAGACCCAGGGCAAAGACGACGCGGCGGTCGACGCCTACATGGCGGGCGCCGCGGCCGCGGGCGATCTCGACCTCGCGCCGCTGATGGCCGCGGTCGGCAAGCTCGCGACGATGACCGCCGCGGCGGTGGCCGCCAAGGATGCTCCGCGCGCCCAGGAGCTGCGCGGTCGCTCCGAGCTGCTGCTCGGCGAGCTCGCGACGCAGGCCGAGCGCGATCCGCGGCTCGCGATGGCGCTCGGGATGGCGTACCTGCAGCAGGGCGACGCCGACAAAGCCGAGCCGTGGCTGCGCCGCGTGCTCGACGCCCGCCCAAACGACGCCGAGGCCCGGTATCAGCTCGGACGCGCGCTGCTCAGGGCCGGCAAGCACGAGGCCGCGCTCGAGGCGCTCAAGGCCGCGCTGGCCCACGACGCCTCGCGCACGGATATCGGCGTCGATCTCGCCCGCGCGTACGAGGCGCTCGGCAAGGATCCCGAGGCGGGCGCGCTCTACACCAAGCTGCTCACCGCCAGGGACCCAGGTCCGGAGCTGCGGACCCGCGCCGGGCTCTACTTCGCCCGCAACGGCGCGCCCGCCAAGGCCGCGGAGCAGGGCGCCAGGTTGCTCGAGGCCGACCCGCGCAGCGCCGCCGGCCTCTATCTCAAGGGCGAGGGCCTGTACGCCACCGGCAAGTTCGGCGATGCCAAGCAGGTGTTCCAGCGCGCGATCGAGATCGATCGCGATCCGCTGTACCTCGTCGCGCTCGGCCGCGCCGCGGAGGCGGTCGCGGACGCCGGCGACCGCGAGGCCCAGGACCTGGCGCTCAAGTCGTACCTGTCCGCGGCCGAGGCCGACCCGCCACCGCTGCTGGCGCTCGCCGGGCAAGGCCGGCTCTACGTGCTCCGCCACGAGGCCGCCAAGGCGGTGCCGCCGCTGCTCGCCGCCAATCGCATCGACCCCAAGAACGCGGAGGTCATGTTCCGGATCGGCGAGGCCTACCAGGAGCTGCAGCAGCCCGGCGTGGCGCTGCAATGGCTCGAGGCCTCGACCAGGATCGAGCCCCGCGGCGAGGCGTTCTGGCGGATCGGCCAGATCGAGCGCGATACCAACCGAGGCGCGCAGGCCGCCGACGCGCTCGGCAACGCGACCCGGCTCGGCCTCGATCAGGAGAAGCGCACCGGCAAGCCGCTCGACTGGTTGACCGACGCGCTGTACTTCGAGGGCCGCGTCAACTTCGACCTGCACAGCGAGGACCGCGCCCGCAACGCCTGGCGGCTGTTCGCCGGGCGCAGCCAGCCGGCGTCGGCGCGGCTCAGCGAGGTCCAGCAGCTGCTGGGTACGGCATTGCGCTGAGTGGCACGTGCGCCGCGACCTCGGTGAAGTCGGAAAGGCGCTGCGCGAGCGGCTCGCCCGGGCGTGGCTCTATGCCCGCACGATCCACGCGGCGCAGGTCGTCCCGCAGGTGCGGCCGGCCCAGCTGCTCGAGGTCGCCCGCGCCGCGCGCGGCCAGCCGCTCGGCCCCCACCTCGCGGCGACGTTCTACGCGCAGGTCCACCCCGACAAGGAGGCCATCGTCGAGTACGCCGCCCATGGCGTGCAGCGCATCACCTGGGGCGCGCTCGACGCCGCGATCAACCGGCTCGCCAACGCGCTGATCGCGCGCGGCGTGGACGGCAGCGCGACCGGCCGACGCGTCGCCGTCATGCTGCCCAATGGCAGCGAGCACCTGATCGCCCACCTGGCGATCGGCCGAGTCGGCGCGACCATCGTTTCGATCGGCAGCCACCTCAAGGCCCGCGAGATCGCCCACATCCTCGGCGACGCCGCGCCGCGCGTCACGGTGGTCCACGCCGACGCGCTCGCCGCGATGACCGCCGCGCGAGCCGAGGTCGGCCGCGCAGGCGCGATGATCGTCGTCGGCGACCCGCCGTCGGATCGCCCCGCCGAGCTCACCGCATGGCCGGACGCGCTCGCGGACGCGCCGAGCGCGCGACCCGTGACCGCGCGCCGCGAGCGCGACGCCGGCGCGATCGTCTACACGTCGGGCACCACCGGCGCCGCCAAGGGTGCGCTGCGAACCTGGCGCGCGACCGGCGGAGAGCCGATCGCCGATCTGATGCTGCAGCTCGGCGTTCGCGCCGACGATCGCCACCTCGTGGTGTGCCCGCTGTACCACAGCGCCGCGCCGGGGTTCGCCATGATGATGATGGCGCTCGGCGCGACCTTGATCGTGCTGAACGCGTTCGATGCCGCGACGGCGATCGACGTGATCGAGCGCGAGCGCGTGACCTGCACGCTGATGGTGCCGACCATGTTGCGCCGGCTCGCCGAGCTCCCCGGCGGCCTGGAGCTCGGCCGCCGCACCGCCTCGCTGCGCTGGGTGATGAGCGCGGCCGCGCCGCTGCCCACCGAGACCGCCCGGCAGTTCATGCACCGGTTCGGCCCGGTGCTATGGAACTTCTACGGCGCGACCGAGACCGGCCTCGTCACGCTCGCCGGGCCCGACGACCACACCGCGCGGCCCGGCACGATCGGGCGCGCGCTCCGCGGCGCCGAGATCCGCCTGGTCGACGACGCCGGGCGCGCCGTCCCCGACGGCACGCCCGGCGAGCTCTACGTCCGCAGCGCCATGCAGATCGCCGGCTATCACAAAGCCGCCGCCGCCACCGAGGCCGCGATGCGCGACGGCTGGTTCTCGGTCGGCGACCTCGGCCGGCGCGACGCCGACGGCTACTACTACCTCGTCGCGCGCAAGCACGACCTGGTGATCTCCGGCGGCGTCAACATCTACCCCCGCGAGATCGAGGACGTCCTGCACGCGCACCCGGCGATCGCCGACGCCGCGGTGATCGGCGTCCCCGACCCCGCGTGGGGCGAGTCGTTGCGCGCGTTCGTGGTGGTGCGGCCCGGCCAGGCGGTCACCGAGGCCGAGGTCATCGCCTATTGCCGCGCCCAGCTGGCCGACTACAAGCGACCGCGCCGCGTCACCTTCGTCGCCGAGCTGCCGCGCAACCCCACCGGCAAGATCCTGAAGCAGGCGCTGCGCGAGCGCCCCTGACGCCGCGCCGCGCTACGCTACGGCCGTGTCGCATCCGATCGTCCTGGGCACGGCCGGGCACATCGATCACGGCAAGACCGCGCTGGTCCACGCGCTGACCGGCATCGATACCGACCGGCTGGCGGTCGAGAAGGCGCGCGGCATCACGACCGAGCTCGGGTTCGCGCCGCTCGAGCTCGAGGGCCGGCGAGTCGCGATGGTCGACGTCCCCGGCCACGAGCGGTTCGTGAAGTCGATGGTCGCCGGCGCCACCGGGCTCGACCTCGTGCTGCTCGTGATCGCGGCCGATGAGGGCGTGATGCCGCAGACCCGCGAGCACCTCGACATCTGCGAGCTGCTCGGTGTGCGGCGCGGCATCGTGGTCGTGACCAAGCGCGACCTGGTCGATGACGCGTGGCTCGCCCTGGTGAGGACCGAGATCGCCGCGGCGGTCCGCGGCACGTTCCTCGAGCGCGCGCCGGTCGCGGCGTGCTCGGCGCGCACCGGCGCCGGGCTCGACGCGCTGCGCGCCGCGGTCGCCGCCGCGGTCGCCGACCTCGCGCCGCGCGAGCACGCCGGCGTGCTGCGGCTGCCGATCGATCGCGTGTTCACCATGAAGGGCTTCGGCACCGTGGTCACCGGCACCGTGCAGGGCGGTGCCGTCGCGACCGGTGACGAGCTCGTCGTCGTGCCCGGTGGGCTGACCGCGCGGGTCCGCGGCATCGAGGTCCACGGCACGGCGGTCGCGCAGGCCGTCGCCGGGCACCGCGCCGCGCTCAACCTCGGCGGGGTCGGGGTGGACGAGCTCGCCCGGGGTGACCTGCTCGCCCACCCGGGCCGCGTCGCGGCGTCGCACATCCTCGACGCCGAGCTGCGCCACCTGGCGAACGCGCCGAGCGCGCTCGGCCCGCGCACCAAGGTCCTCGTGCACCACGGCACGGCGCAGGTGCCGGCCACGCTGGCGCTGGTCGAGCGCCGCGCGCTCGCACCCGGCGAGACCGGCCTGGTCCAGCTCCGGATCGATCGCGCCACGCCGCTCGCCGCGCTCCCCGGCGACCACTTCATCGTGCGCGGCTTCGTCGCGACCCGGGCCCACGGCACGACGATCGGCGGCGGCCGGATCCTCCGCGTGCTGGCCCCCCGGGCACGCCGCGCCACCGACCACGCCGCGCACGTGCGCCGGCTCGCCGCCGCGCGGCTCGATCAGCGCATCGCGCTCGACGTCAAGGCAGCCGCGTTCGCCGGCCTCGGCATCACCGATCTGGTCCACCGAGTCGGCCTGCCCGCCGAGGCCCTCGAGCCGGCGCTCGCCACGCTGTGCGCCAGCGGTGAGCTGCTCGCCACCGGCAGCGGCGACCACGCGCACTACCTGCACGCCACGGCAGTGGCCAGCGTCGAGGCGCGGATCACCGCCGCGGTGGCGACGCCCGGCGCGGCGGGCGAAGGCATCGCGCGCGAGCGGCTGCGCACCCAGCTGTCAGCCGCGCTGCCCAGCCGCGGCTACGACGCGATCGTCGCCGGGCTCGAACGCAAGGCCGCGATCATCAGCGACGCCGACCGGCTCCGCCGCGCCCAGGGACCGGCCGCGCGCGGCGCACCGACCGCCGCCGAGGCCAAGCTCGCCGCCCAGTTCCGCGCCTGGGGCACCCAGCCGCCGCGGCCCAAGGAGATCCCCGGCGCGACCGGGCTCGATGACGCCCAGGCCAAGGCGTTGCTCGATCGCCTGGTCGCGGCCCACCAGCTGATCAAGATCAAGCCCGATCTCTACATGCACGCCGACGTGGTCGCCGAGCTGCGCACGCGCCTGCTCGCGTTCCTCGATGCCCACGCGACGATCGACACCCAGCAGTGGAAGGAGCTGACCTCGGCGAGCCGGAAGTTTACCATCCCGCTCGCCGAGTACTTCGACGCCGCGAAGGTCACGCTGCGGGTCGGCGAGCTCCGCCGCAGGCGCTGATCCGCGGATCCACCTGCAAATCCAGCCGAAACCAACCCGGGCCAACAAAACGCTGGCAACGGCTTTCGCGGCTTGGTCTCCTGGCCACGGCCAGAATATACATAGCGCTACGGCGCGGCCCTGGAGCGCCGGACCTCCGCTCACGATGCTACGCGGTTCCCTCCCGCTCGCCCTGCTCCTCGTCAGCCTCGCCGGTTGTCCCGGCGGTAATGGCGGGCTCGGGGAGGCGTGCCATGGCAACGACGACTGCGGCGGCGGGCTGCAGTGCTTCGCCAGCCAGTGTGCCCCGCGCTGCCAGCGCGCCCCCGACTGCGGCGATGGCTATGCATGCGATGACAACGGGCTCTGCAAGCTGGCCACCGGGCAGCGCGGCGACCTGTGCAGCAGCGAAGTCGATTGCGCGCCGAGCCTGGCGTGCCGCATCGACGGCGCCGCGATCGACCCGGCGACCCATCACCTGCAGGCCACCTGCCTGGAGCAAGCGCGGATGCGGCTGTCCGGAGACACGTGCATCCAGGACTCCGACTGCCGCAACTGGACCTGCGCGCTCGGCCGCTGCGTCGATCTCTGCCGCCAGCCGCGCGACTGCGCGCTCGGCGAGACCTGCGTCGAGATCCCGCGCGTCGATGCCAACGGCGCGCTGTTCGCGGGCTGCCTGCCGACCCAGGGCTCGCTGAGCTGGTCGATCCCGGTCACGGCGCCCGCGGCCGAGGTGCTGCTGCCGGTCCCCGCGGTCGCCCGATCGGTCGAGCTGGTGATGGCCGTCGACGATCCGACCCAGAAGGTCGGCGCACAGCGCGTGCTGTCGCCGATCGGCGCGACGATCTACACCCAGCCGTGCTCGCCGCTGCTGTCGACCGCGGACCAACCGTGCGAGGACAACGACGCGGCGGATCAGTACTTCGGCAACTTCGATCCCGGCAGGCCCGACACCGGCAACCAGGTCCGCCACCGCGCGGCGCTCGGCCAGTCGGTGCTACTCATGCCCTCGGCGCTCACGACGCCGCTCGCGACCGGCGACTACGTCATCAAGGTCGCGTCGTTCCGCGCCGATGGCAGCGGTGGCTCGGCGATCCCGCGGGTCACCGCCGTCATCAAGCTCGACTCCGGCGCGACGCTCGACCTGCACTTCTTCTTCCTCGATCTGACCGATCACCCGTGCCTCGATCCTGGCGCGGTGCTCAACGCCGGCAGCGCGGTGTCGGGCGCGTTCCAGCGCGAGTACCTGGCGGCCCTGCGCGACGTGTTCACCGCGCCCGGCGTCGCGATCGGCGACGTGACCTACGAGGACATCACCGACCGCGCCGACCTCGATGGCCTCGACGTCGCCAACGCCGGCGCGCTGCTGTCGCTCGGCAGGTACGCGACCGGCATCAACGTGTTCTTCGTCCGCTCGCTGTCGCCGCTCGGCATCCAGGCCTGGGGCCCCAACCCCGGCCCCGCGGGGCTCGGCGGCACCCCGCAGTCGGGCATCGCGATCGGGCTCGACACGCTGTGCTACCGCCGGTGGCCGGCGGTAGCGCGGCTCACGGCCTACGAGATCGCGCGCTACATGGGCCTGTACCACAACGTCGAGCTCGGCACCGCGCGGCACCCGACCTGGCGCGACCCGATCTCCGATAGCGGCGATACCAGCAGCAACCTGCTGTACTTCTCGGCGGCCGGCGGCACCGATCTCAGCGCCGGGCAAGCCGCGCTGCTGCTGCGAAGCGCGGTGCTCAGGTGAGGCTACCTTGGATCGCCGCGGCGGCCGTGCTGTGCGCGCTGCCCGCGCGCGGCGATCCCCCGCAGCTCGCGCCGCAGGTGCTCGACGCGCTCACCCAGCTCGACGAGCTGCCGTCGCAGACCTCGCTGACCGATGTGCTCGGGCTGCTGCCGGATCAAGCGGTCGTGCCGCTGGCCCAGCTCGCGCGCAACGCCGATGGCACCGTCGATCTGGGCGTCCAGCTCCGCGCGATCCACGCGCTGGCCACGTTCTGCCCACCGGCCCCGGCGACCTGCGGGCTGCCCCACGACACGCTGATCGAGGTCATCCATGCCGCGAGCACGCCCGCACAGACGCCCTCGGACGTGCTGCGGCTGCGCACCGCCATCGAGGCGATCGGCGCGACGCGCTCGGGGCTCGACAGCGACGTCGACGAGCTGCTCCCGCTGCTCGTCAACACCAGCCGCGACGTCCGCGCCACGGTGGCGCGCGCGCTCCCCAACCTCTGCAACCCACAGGCGACCGGGCCGCTCATGGTGGCCTACCACCGCGAGGCGGTCCCCCAGGTCCAGCTCGAGATCCTGAGCGCGCTCGACGCGCTCGATGGTCCGTGCGCCAAGTAGCCCGGGAACGAGCCGGGCTAGACCGCGCCGTCCTCGTCGGCGCGGTGGTCGATCCCGAGGGCGCGCATCTTCTTGTACAGGTGGCTGCGCTCGAGCTGCAGCTCGCGCGCCGTGTTCGACACGTGGTGATCGTTGGACTCGAGGGCGGCCAGGATGATCTCGCGCTCGGCCGCCGCGACCAGGTCTTTGAACGGCACGCCGCGCGCCACCCCGGTCTTGACCGGCTTGACCCGCGGCAGCGCATCGCCGACATCGGCCTCGGTGATGACCTCGGCGTCCCCGGTGAGGATCGCGAGGCGCTCGACGACGTTCTTCAGCTCGCGGACGTTGCCCGGCCAGTCGTGCTGCATGATCAGCGTCATCGCCGCGGCGGCGACCCGCTTGCGCTTGCGATCATTGTCGGCGCAGACCTGGCCGATCAGGTGCTCGACGAGCGCCGGGATGTCCTCGCGGCGCGCGCGCAGCGGCGGCAGCTCGATGGGCACGACGGCGAGCCGGTAGTAGAGATCCTCGCGGAACCGGCCCGCGGCGATCTCGGCGCTCAGGTCCTTGTTGGTCGCGGCGACCACGCGCACGTCGACCTTGATCGTGTCCGCGCCGCCGACGCGCTCGAGCTCGTTCTCCTGCAGCACCCGCAGGACCTTGGCTTGCGCGCTCGGGTTCATGTCGCCCACCTCGTCGAGAAACAGCGTGCCGCCATCGGCGAGCTCGAACTTTCCGCGGCGCTGCTGGGTCGCACCCGTGAACGCGCCCTTCTCGTGACCGAACAGCTCGCTCTCGATCAGCTCGCTCGGGATCGCCGCGCAGTTGAGCTTCACGAACGGCCCGTCGGCGCGCTTGCTGTGCTCGTGGATCGCGCGCGCGACCAGCTCCTTGCCGGTGCCGTTCTCGCCGGTGATCAGCACGCGCCCGGCGCTCGGCGCGGTCTTGCCGACCTTGTCGAAGATCGCGCGCATCGCCGCGCCCTTGCCGACCATCGCGAAGTCGGACCTGGCCCGGCCGCGCAGCCGCGCGTTCTCGCCCGCGAGCCGCGCGAAGCTGAGCGCGTTCTGCACGGTGAGCAGGAGCTTGTCCCCCGACAGCGGCTTCTCGATGAAGTCGTGCGCGCCGCCCTTGGTCGCCTGCACCGCGGTCTCGATGGTCGCGTTGCCCGACATCATCACGACGACCGTCTCGGGGCTCGCCGCGCGGATCTTCGGCAGCACCTCGAGCCCGCTCTCGCCCGGCATCATGACGTCGAGCAGCACGAGGTCGATGTCGTTGTCGGCGAGCTTGGCGAGGCCAACCGCGGCGCCGGACGCGACCTCGACCGCGTAGCCCTCGAGCTCGAGCGAGCGCCGCACGGTCGTGAGGATGTTCGGTTCGTCATCGATCACGAGGAGCGTGCTGCGCGCCATCGCGCACACGCTAGCACGGCGTGGAATTGACTAAGTCGCCTTCGGCCTTTAGGTTCCTGACCATGCATCGTGCGTTTGCCGGGCTCGGCGCAACCCTCGCGGTCCTGGGCCTGGTGCTCGGCCTGGCGCTGACCGGCTGCGGCGACTCCGCCAGGAAGCCGGGCTGTACCACGACCGCCGACTGCAAGACCCCCCTGGTGTGCGCCGCCAATACCTGCGTCGAGTGCACCTCGGACAACCAGTGCCCGCGCGGCAAGACCTGCAGCGCCAACGCCTGCATCGCGGCGGCGGAGTGCACCAGCGACGAGGCGTGCCCCGGCGGGGGGGTCTGCCAGGCCGGCGCGTGCAAGGCGTGCGCGACCGACACCGAGTGCGGCCCGGCGGGCACCTGCCAGGCCGGCGCCTGCCAGCGCGGCAAGCAATGCCGCAAGGACGACGAGTGCGCCGACGACGAGGACTGCACCCAGGGCGTGTGCCGCAAGGCGGGCGCGGCAACGAATCCTGGCGACGCCACGTGCAAGCTGGAGACCGTGTACTTCGCGTTCGACGCCGCGAGCGTCCAGGCCAGCGAGCGCGATCGGCTGAGCAGCAACGTGGCTTGCATCGAGAAGACCAAGGGCAAGAACGTGCTGCTGATCGGACACACCGACTCGTCGGGGACCGAGGAGTACAACATCGCGCTGTCGGAGCGCCGCGCCCAGGCGGTCGCCGATTACATGTCGCGGCTCGGCAGCGATCCAGCGCGGCTGCAGGTCGTCCCCAAGGGCGAGACCGAGCCGACCGGCCAGGGCGATGACCGCGATCGCCGCGTCGAATTCCAGTGGCACTAAGGAGGTACACGTGAACAAGCTCGAGTTCTTCGGTCGATTTCCGCGGCGGTCAACGCTGCGCTCCGCGCTGGCGTCCTCGGTGGTGTGCGCAGCGCTCGGCACGCTCGGCACGGGCTGCTTCTGGGTCACCACCAAGAGCGAGGGTGAGCAGCTGCGCAAGGAGCTGACCCTGGTCCAGGGTCGGCTCGACGCCAAGGAGAAGACGCTCGATCAGCAGATCGGCCAGCTCCAGAAGGTGCTCGACGACGCGACCCGGGTGCTGAAGCGCAACAGCGCCGATATCGGCGCCGACGTCGATTCGCTGCGCAACGAGGTCCGCACCGCCAATGGCCTGGTCACCCAGGTCAACAACTCGATCAACGAGCTCAAGCAGGCGTTCGATACCTACCGCAAGGGCAACGACGCGCGGATGGACGCGCTCGAGCAGCGCGTGGTCCAGATCGAGAGCGGCAAGGCCACCGCGAGCTCGTCCCCCGAGGAGCTCTGGAAGCTGGGCTCGGCGGCGTTCGAGGCCGCGCGCTACAACGAGGCGATCGATCTGTTCAAGCGGCTCAGCCAGACCTACCCGACGCACGAGCGCGCCGACGACTCGGTCTACTTCCGCGGCCAGGCCTACACGAACCTGAAGGACTGGGACCACGCGATCGGGGTCTACCAGCAGCTCTACGAGAAGTATCCCGACAGCTCGCTGGCCGACGACGGTCTGTACTTCGCCGCGCTCGCCGCGCAGCAGCTCAAGAACTGCGCCGAGGCGCGCACGTACCTGGGGCTGATCCGCCAGAAGTACCCCAAGTCCAACGTGACCAAGCAGACCATCGAGCTCGACAGCGCGCTCAAGAAGGAGCTGCGGAACCGGGCGAAGTGCAACGCCTGAGCGAGCGAGCTGGCCCGCCGCCGCGGCTTACTTGCCGCCGGCCTTCGTGAACTGATCGAGGCCGTCGGCCTTGAGCTCGTAGTTCGGTGCCAGCTTGGAGTGACACTGGTTGCAGCTCTTGATCTTCTTTTCCTTCATGAAGGCCTTCATCGCGTCCTTGGCCTCCTTCTGACCGCCCTTCGCGCACGCCTGCTTGACCAGGTCGGTCTTGAGATCCTTGTGGACGCAGGCGACATCCGCCGCGGCAGCCGGCGGCGTGAGCGTCGCGAACATGAGAGCGCCGATGACGGCTGTGATCGTCGCAAAGAATCCGAGCTTCGACATGGAGGACATCCTTGGTTTCGGTACGGGGCTAGGACGCGCGAGGCAAGGCGGCTATTCAGCCGCGTCGCGTCGTGGCCGCATCCTTATACAGGCCGGATTCAATTCGCAATTCCTCAGTTGACGCATGAGGCTATTTGCCTCGGCGCGATCGGCCTCACGCACGAGAATGTCGCCTCGCCGTGTGCGCTATGCCCGGAACCGCCGGGCGGCGTCGCGCGGCGAACGCGCGTCGTTCACCGCGCTGATCGCGCAAATCGCGGGCACCCCGGTGCGGTACAGCGCGGCGACGTCCGCGGCCGTGATCCCGCCGATCGCGACCAGCGGGTGGCCCTCGGCGGCGGCGACCGCGAGCTCGAGCCCCTCGAACCCCTGGACCGGATCGGGCTGCTGCTTGGTCGATGTCGCGAACACCGGCCCGAACCCGAGGTAGTCAGCGCCGGCCGCGATCGCCGCGCGGACCTGCTCGACGTTGTGCGTGGACACGCCGATCCACAGGTCACCCGCGATCTGCCGCGCCGCCTCGATCGGTAGATCGGCCTGGCCGAGGTGCACGCCGTCGGCGTCGACCGCGAGCGCGACATCGATCCGGTCGTTGATGATCAGCGCCGCGCCGGCGTCGTCGCAGACCCGGCGCGCCATCTCGGAGATCCGCATCAGGTCCGCCGTCTCGCACCGGCCGCCGCGCGGCTTGATCCGCACCTGCAGCACGCGGGCACAGCTCACCAGCGCATGGGCCAGGGCCTCGTCGTCGCGGTCGAGCACGGCGTAGAACCCGCGAATCGCGTCGCGCACGCTCATGGCTGCGACTATCTCACAGCTAGCGCATCTGCAGCTCGAGCTGCTCGAGCTCGCGCGCCTTGTCGCGCAGCGCCGCCGCGCGCTCGAACTCGAGGTCCGCGGCGGCCTGCTTCATCTCGCTGCGCAGCTTGTCGATCGCGGCGCGCAGCGAGCCCAGGTCATCGATCTTCTTGAGGTCGATGCCGGCGATCTGCGACGACCGGCGGCCCTTCTGCGGCAGCGGTTCGGCGATCGCCATCTCCATGATCGCCCGACTCGCCGAGCGCGGCACGATGCCGTGCGCCTCGTTGTACGCCCGCTGGACCGCCCGGCGGCGCAGCGTCTCGCCGACCGCGAGCTTGATCGACTCGGTCTCCTTGTCGGCGTACAGCAGCACCCGGCCGTGCAAGTTGCGCGCGGCCCGGCCGATCGTCTGGATCAGCGACCGCTCGCTGCGCAGGAAGCCCTCCTTGTCGGCGTCGAGGATGCCGACCAGCGAGACCTCGGGGATATCGAGGCCCTCGCGGAGCAGGTTGATACCGACCAGGACGTCGAACTCGCCGCGCCGCAGATCGCGGATGATCTGGATGCGCTCGAGCGTGTCGATGTCGGAGTGCAGGTAGCGGACCCGCACGCCGATCTCGCGGTAGTACTCCGTCAGGTCCTCGGCCATCCGCTTGGTCAGCGTGGTGACCAGGACCTTGTCGCCGCGCGCCGTGCGCTCGCGGATCTCGGCGAGCAGGTCGTCGACCTGATGGGCGACCGGCCGGATCTCGACCTCCGGATCGAGCAGGCCCGTGGGCCGGATGATCTGCTCGACCACCACGCCCTTGGCCTGCGCCAGCTCCCACTCGGCCGGCGTCGCCGAGACGTAGATCGTCTGGCGCGCGCGCTGCCGCCACTCGTCGAACCGCAGCGGCCGGTTGTCGAGCGCGCTCGGCAGACGGAACCCGAACTGGACCAGCGTCTCCTTGCGCGAGCGGTCGCCGTTGTACATCGCGCCGATCTGCGGCACGGTCTGGTGCGACTCGTCGATGACGAGCAGGTAATCGTCGTCGAAGTAGTCCATCAGCGTCGGCGGCGGATCGCCGACGTTGCGCCCGGTCAGGTGGCGCGAGTAGTTCTCGATGCCCGAGCAGAACCCCATCTGCTCGATCGACTCGAGATCGTACATCGTGCGCTGCTCGAGGCGCTGGCGCTCGAGCAGCTTGCCCTCGGCCGACAGCACCTCGAGCTGCTGCTTGAGCTCCTCGCGGATCGTCTGGACCGCGCGCCGCATCGTGTCGTCCGGCGTCGCGTAGTGCGAGGCCGCGAACACCACGGCGCGGTCGAGCTTGCGCTTGAGCCCGCCGCGCAGCGGATCGATCTCGCTGATCGCCTCGATCTGATCGCCCCACCACTCGATGCGCAGCGCGGTGTCGGCCTCGTAGGCCGGGAACACCTCGACGCTGTCGCCGCGCACCCGGAACGTGCCGCGGTGGAAATCGACGTCGTTGCGCTCGTACTGCAGCTCGATCAGCCGGCGCAGCACGCTGTCGCGATCGAGCGCGGTGCCGACGTCGACCTCGCACGTCATGGTCGCGTAGGTCTCGCGCGCGCCGATGCCGTAGATGCACGACACCGAGGCCACGATGATGACGTCGCGGCGCGACAGCAGCGCGAACGTCGCCGCGTGGCGCATCCGGTCGATCTCCTCGTTGACGATCGAGTCCTTCTCGATGAAGGTATCGGTCGTCGGGACGTAGGCCTCGGGCTGGTAGTAGTCGTAGTAGCTGACGAAGTAGTGCACCGCGGCTTCCGGGAACAGCTCCTTGAACTCGCCGTACAGCTGCGCGGCCAGGATCTTGTTGTGCGCGATGATGAGCGTCGGCCGGTCGACCGCGGCGATCACGTTGGCGATCGAGTACGTCTTGCCGGAGCCGGTGATGCCGAGCAGCACCTGGGCCTCGTCGCCGCGGGCGAGGCCGCCGATCAGCTCCGCGATCGCCTTGGGCTGATCGCCGGACGGCTCGTACGGCGACTTCAGCTTGAACCCGGCGTTGCCGCGCTTGGGCAGATCCGGGATCGCGGCCGGCTCGACCGCGCGCTTCGCCTTCTTGCGATAGCTCGTCGCCACGGAGCCCACTGTAGCCCGATTCGTTGCCATGTGCTTGGTCCCTCCAGCCTGGACGCTGCGGCCGTTCCGTGACAGCCTTTTGTCAGCTTTCATGCGGAAGAAGTCCCGGATGTTCGCGATCGCCGAGGCCCTGCGCGCGCGGCGCACCGGGGTGACCGCGCAGGAGCTCGCCGACCGGTTCCGCGTCACGCTGCGGACGATCTATCGCGATCTCGAGGCCCTGCAGGATGCCGGCATGCCGATCCGCGCCGATCGCGGCCGCGGTGGGGGCTACGCGCTCGACAAGACCTACCAGCTCCCGCCGGTCAACTTCACGGCGCGCGAGGCGGCGGTGCTGGTCGCGCTCGCGCGCCTGGCCACCGAGCAGCGGCTGATGCCATTTCCCGCCGCGATCGAGCGCGCCGCCGACAAGGTCAAGGCCGCGCTGTCGACCTCGGCGCAGCGCGAGCTGCTCCAGCTCGTCGGCGAGCTCCAGCTCGTCGGCGTCCCGGCGCTGCCGGTGTCCGCGGCGATCCAGGCCGCGGTCGAGACCGCGTGGTTCGAGTCGCGCGCGCTGCGGATCGTCTACGAGAAGACCAACGGGATCGCGAGCCCACGCATGGTCCGGATCCGCAACTTGGTGTTCGATCGCCAGATCACGCTGCTCAACTGCGTCGATCTCGAGACCGGCAACGATCGCCAGTTCCGGCTCGATCGCGTGCTCGGGGCCCAGGTGATGGATTCGAACCCGAGCTGAGCCGCGCGACGGCGTGCTAGTCGCGGCGGCGATAGAAGATCCGCCAGATCGGCAGGCCGGTCTCCTCGGCGTTCTGCTCGCGCCACGATCGCACCCCGTAGGGATTGCCGCCGCGCCAGAACGTCCAGTCGCCGGCGGCGTTGGCGAATCGATCGTCGCGCTCGAACACCGCCATCGCGTCCAGCGCGATCTCCCAGACGTCGCTCTGCACGAACACATCGCCGCCCGGCCGGGCCACCGCGGCGATCCCCGCGGCGAGCGCGGCGTCGACCATCCGGCGAGCGTGGTGGCGGCGCTTGAACCATGGGTCCGGGAAGTTGATGAACACGCGGTCGACCGCGCCGGCCGGAAACAGCTCGGCGAGGTGCAGCTGGGCCTGGCAGAACACGGCGTGGACCGGCACGCCCTGCGCGCGGGCCCGCCGGTTGACCTGACGGACCAGGTCCTCGCGGATCTCGAGGCCGACGTAGCTGCGCGCCGGGTCGGCGGCGGCGCGCTCGAACAAGAACTGCGCGTCGGCGCAGCCGATCTCGAGCTCGATCGGGCGGCCGTCGATCCGCGGACGCTCGCCGCGAAACCTGGCGAAGTGCAGCTGGTTCGGATTGACGTGTTGACGGATCCGCACGCCCCGAGCCTCAGTGAAACCGCGCGTCGAGCGCAAGGTCGCCGAACTGGCGAACGTTGAGCGGTGAGTCGAGGCGCGCGAGCGCCTCGCGATCGACCCACCGCCAGGCGCTGAACTCGTCGTTGGGCGTGACCTCGGCGCCGGCGGCGACCTCGGTGACGAACACGAAGTTCAGGTGGGTGCCCTTGCTGCCGGCCGGGTGTTCCTCGTAGCCGATCAGCCCCGGCGGCACGCCGTCGAGCGCACCTTGCAGCGCGCGGAACGGCCCGGCGAGCCCGGTCTCCTCGCGGAGCTCGCGCCGCGCGGCCTCGAGCGGTGTCTCGCCCGGCTCGAGCTCACCGCCGATCGGCAGCCAGGTTCCGAGCCGGCGGTGCTCGATCACCAGGACCTCGTCGCCGCGCCGCGCATAGACCGCGACCGAAAACGCCCGGCGTGGGGTCATGGCAGCACCGTGAACGCGATCGCGTTGGAGACCCGATCATCGACCGTGACGACCACCTGGCTTGGCCCGACCGGCACCGCCGCGGGCACGACGATCGAGGCCGCCGTGTCCGCGTAGCTCACCACCATGGCGCGCACCACCGGCAGATCGAGGCCGAGCTGGACTTCGCCGGCCGCGGTGGCGCAATCCGCCCGAGGCCCGCACAGCCGAACCCCGGTGACCACCACGGTGGCCTCGCGGCTCGCGGCGACCGGCGCGACACCGTCGAGCCGGGGTCCGCCACCGTCGCCGGTGCACGCCGCGAGCGGCGCGGCGAGCGCCAGCGCGACCGCGGCCCTCACGCGGGCACCCAGCCCTGCTGGCGGTCCGCTGTTTCCTCGATATCGGCTGTATCGATGAAGAACTTCATGGCAGACCTCCGTTGCACCATAGCCGACGAGGACGTAGCTTGCCTCGGCGCCGGCACTCTACGAGCCACGCGCGAGCGTTTCAACCATGCCCCCTGTCCGGATCGGTACTGTCGACATCCCTGATCGCATCGATCGGGACCGCTACTTCCAGGAGCTGCCCTACCTGGAGCTATCTGCGCTGGTCGCCGCGCCCTGGAAGGCGGGGGCGCAGGCCAAGTGGCAAGCGACCGCGCCGGCGGGCTCGATCGGGCTGGTCGCGCCCTGGGTGGTCACGCAGCGCAAGCCTCCCAGGGCCGAGCGCCTGTGGCACCACGACGCCACCGTCGGAGATTTCCGCGATAGCGTGCATGGCCGCTCGGCGCTCGTGGCGTTCCGCGAAGCCGCGCTCGCGGTCGGCGCCGCGCACGCGATCTTTCCATCGCCCGCGCTGTTTGCGCCATCCTCGGCGAACCGCCAGCAACTCCAGCGGTTCTTTGGCGAGGTCGCGACCCAGGAGGCGGTCGGCGCGCCCCGCGTCTGGATCCCGGACGGCCTCTGGGAGGCCCGGGTCGCCGTGAAGTTCGCCACCGAGCTCGGCGTGACCTGCGCGATCGACCCGCTGGTGTACGATCCCAACACGCCGGCGGAGGTCTACGAGGACCTCGAGGCAGAAGCGCTGTATTTTCGGCTACAAGGCCTGGGCCGTACGGGCCCGATCCGAAGCGAGAAGCTCGAGGACCTCGCAGCGCTGGTCGAACACTACGAGGGCATCGAACTGACGATCGCGTTTGCGTCTCCGTCGCGCTGGCAAGACGCGCGCAACTTCAAGAAACTACTCGAAGAAGGCGCAGAATAGCCGCACTGATTGCGGGCGCTTGCCCCAGCAAATGGGGCGAAGCTAGAACACGAACGTCGCCAGCGGCACCGGCAGCTCACCGGCCTTTTTCGGAAGTTCCGGGGTCACGCGCGCCTGCGCGGCGGGCACCCGCGCGCGTTCGACCATCTGGGCGATTGGTTCGGCCCGCCGCGTTGCGACGGCGACGGTCTTCTTCGTGCGACTGCCGCTTCCCTTTCGCGCCGCCGGGCGCGAGGTCATCACCTTGGAGCGCATTCAACTTCCCCCGAAGATCTGTTCTGTTTCGACTCTACGGACCCGGTGAATCGACTGTCAATGTAGGCGATCTGATTCCTTTACTTCCGCCGGTGCGCGCCGTATAACCGCGCGCGCTTTACCTGGAGTTACGGAGATTTATGGATGCCAAGGGTGGTGTCGAGCTCACATTGTTGCAGGGTGCCCCGCTCGAGGCGCTGGTGGAGCTGTTCGCCTTTACCACCTTCGGTGATCCCAGCAAGGATACGTTCTTCAAGGCGGTCGACGCCGCGCTCGGCGGTGTGCTAGCCGACGTGGCGCGCGCCGAGTCGTTCGAAGGCAAAACCGGGCAATCAATCGCGATCCACACCCACGGGCGGATCGCCGCGAAGCGGATCCTGGTCGTGGGTGGCGGCTCGCGCAGCGACTTCACGAACCCCCAGATCCGCGACGTCGCTGCGACGATCGCGCAGAGCGCCAACAAGGCGGGCGCCACCGCCGTGGGGTTTCTGCTGCCTGGGTTCGGCGCCAGCCGAGAGGCCGCGCTGGTCCAGCTCGCCGCGGAGGGCGTCCGGCTCGGCACGTACAAGTTCGGCCGCTACTTGACCGGTGACGATCACAAGCGACCGATGTCGCTCAAGAGCTTCGGGCTGTTCGTCGATCCCAAAGGCAAGAAGCCAACCGCGGCGCAGGCCAAGGCGGTCGCCGCTTCGATCGCCCGCGGCACGCTGATCGCCGACGCCGTGAACCACGCCCGCGACCTGATCAACGAGCCGGCCGCCATCGTCACGCCGATCGCGCTCGCGGCCGACGCACAGGCGATCGCGAAGAAGCACAAGGGCGCGCTGACCGTGACCGTGCTCGACGGCAAGAAGTGCGAGGAGCTCGGCATGGGCATGTTCCTCGCCGTCGGCAAGGGCTCGGATCAAGAGCCGCGCTTCATCCACATGGTCTACAAGCCGGCGAAGAAGCCCAAGAAGAAGCTGTGCTTCATCGGCAAGGGCATCACGTTCGACTCGGGCGGCTACTCGCTCAAGCCGTCGCAGGCGATGGAGGACATGAAGGTCGACATGTCCGGCGCCGCGGCGGTGATCTCGGCGATGGATGCGATCGCCACGCTCGGCTCGGACTACGAAGTCCACGCGGTCGCCGCGTGCTGCGAGAACCTGGTTTCGGGCCGCGCCTACAAGCTCGGCGACGTGCTGGTGTCCATGGACGGCACGACCGTCGAGATCAACAACACCGATGCCGAGGGCCGGCTAACCTTGGGCGACGCGATCACCTACGCGCGGACGAAGATCCAGCCCGACGAGATGTTCGACTTCGCGACGCTCACCGGGGCGTGCATGGTCGCGCTCGGGCCGTACACCGCCGGCGTGATGTCGGACCACGAGAGCCTGGTCCGCGGCTGGCTGGCGGTCGCCGAGCGAACCGGCGAGGACATGTGGCGGCTGCCGCTCAACTCCCGGCTGCGCGAGCAGCTGAAGAGCCCGATCGCGGACATGCGAAACACCGGCGACCGGTTCGGCGGCGCGATCACCGCCGGCTTGTTCCTGAAGACGTTCGCAAAGGACACGCCGTGGGTGCACGTCGACATCGCTGGGCCGGCCTCGTTATCGACGACACGACCGTCGCAGCCCAAGGGCGGCACCGGGTTCGCGGTGGCGACCATCGTCGAGTACGCGACGCGATCCTGAAAACGCCAGCTCGGCCGCGGCCCGGCGCCGTGTTCGCGGCCGTTTCGAAAATGATTTCGCTCGGATAACCGGCGGCGCGGTTTGACAAACCGCCCGGGCCCAGGTATAGTGCCCGGGCTGGAGCGCCTGACTTGAAACAGCAATTTGCCGTCGGCGACAAGGCCGTCTATCCGGTCCACGGGGTGGCAGAGGTCGTCGCGCTCGAGCAGCGCGACATCGGCGGCACGCAGATCGCCGTCTACATCCTCAAGGTCCTGGATACCGGGCTCAAGATCATCGTGCCGACCAGCAACGCGCTCTCGGTCGGCCTCCGTGATCTGATCACGTCCAAGCAGGTCAAGGAAGTCTACTCGATCCTGAAATCGCGCGATATTCCGCGCGACACGCAGACGTGGAATCGTCGGCATCGCGAGTACATGGAGAAGATCAAGACCGGCAGCATCTTCGAGATCGCCGAGGTGCTGCGCGATCTCTGCGTGCTGCGGCTGACCAAGGAGCTGTCGTTCGGCGAGCGCAAGATGCTCGATACGGCGCGCGGTCTCCTGCTCAAGGAGCTCGCGATCGCCAAGGGCGTGGGTGAGGACAAGATCACCACCGATCTCGAGGCGATCTTCGCGCCTGCTGCGGCCTGACCCGGGTCAGTAGCGCAGGAACGCCGAGCCCCACGTGAGCCCGGCGCCGAACGCGACGCAGCACACCAGGTCTCCTGGCTTGATCTTGCCGAGCTCGATCGCCTCGTACATGCAGATCGGGATCGTGGCGGCGGTCGTGTTGCCGTACTTCTGGATATTGTTGTGCATCTTCTCCGGCGGCAGGCCGATCAGCTGCGCGACCATCTGGTTGATCCGCAGGTTCGCCTGGTGCGGAATCACCATGTCGATATCGTCGAGCTGGAGCTGGTTTGTGACCATGCCCTCCATCATCGCGGCCGGCATCTTGGTCACCGCGTGCTTGAACACGCGCTTGCCGTTCATCGCTGGATAATGCCGGCCCTCTGCCATCGCGGCCTCGGTGATCCTCGGCTGGTGGGCGCTCGCCGGGTACTCGGTCCACAGGATCTCCGCGTCGCGGCCATCGGCGTGGATGTGCGTCGACAGGATCAGGCGGGCGTCGTCGGTGGCGCGGCCGATCACCGCGGCGCCGGCGCCATCGCCGAACAGCACGGCGACGTCGCGACCGCGCGTCGAGATGTCGAGGCCCGTCGAGTGGACCTCGGAGCCGATCACGAGGATGTGCTGGAACCCACCGCTGCGGATGTATGCATCCGCGATCGAGAGGCCGTAGATGAACCCGGTGCATTGCTGCCGGATGTCGAGGCAGGGGATGTCGCGCAGACCGAGCGCGCGCTGCACGAACACGCCGGTCCCGGGGAAGTTGTAGTCGGGTGACAGCGTCGCGTAGATGATCAGATCGATCTGGCGCGGCTCGAGCCCCGCGCGCTTTATCGCCTCGGTGCTCGCCGCCGCCGCGAGCGACGCGCCGGTCTCGCCCTCCGACACCCACCTGCGCTCGAGGATGCCCGTTCGCTCGACGATCCACTGGTTGGAGGTCTCCATCAAGGTCGCGAGTTCGTCGTTGGTCACGACGCGCTTGGGGACACTCATGCCGATCCCAAGCAGGCGGCTCCGATGAGTCATGTGGATCTGGCTAGCACGGCGTGCCGCGGGCGAGCGACGGCAGCGCGGCCGCTCGGGTGACTCGATGCGTTACCCATTTCGTCGTGGACCCGCGTATCGTGAGCGCATGAACGTGTTGCTGGTCCGGCACGGCGAGACGCCGTGGAATCGCGAAGGGCGTTATCAAGGCCGCACCGATACACCGCTGACGCCCGAGGGAGAAGCCCAGGCGGCGGGGCTCGGACGCCGCCTGGCCGGCTTGCCGATCGCGATCGCCCTGTCATCGCCGCTCACCCGGACCCGCCGCACCGCGCAAGCGATCCTCGGTGAGCGCGGCGTCACGCTCGAGGCCGACCCGGGCTTGATCGAGATCTCCCACGGCGACTGGGAAGGCCAGCTCGCCACGGACATCGAGATCTCCCACGCCGAGATGTTCGGGACGTGGCGCTCGGCCCCGGATCGCCATGTCCCCGCGGGGCCCGGCGCCGAGACCCTGGGCGACGTCGAGGATCGCGCGTGGCCGGTGCTGGTGCGGACCTGCGCGCGGCTGGCCGCTGGCGAGACCGCCCTGATCGTCGCGCACGATGCGGTCAACCGCGTGCTGCTGTGCCGCGTGCTCGGCCTGCCGCTGACCCGCGTGTGGACGTTTCGCCAGGCTCCCGCGGCGCTCAACATTCTGTCCGGCACGTCGATCGCGGACCTCCAGGTCGTTCGGCTCAACGACGCCGAGCACGTCGCGCCGCTGCTCCAGGAATCGAAGCACCGCGCGATCTAGGGGGCGCGAGCTCGTCGCTTGGGGCAGCGCGACTAGACGTCGAGGTTGCGCACGTTGAGCGCGTTCAGCTCGATGAACTCGCGGCGCGGCTCGACCAGATCGCCCATCAGCTTGGTGAAGATCGCATCGGCGGCCTCCATCTCCTCGACCTTGACGCGCAGCAGGTTCCGCTTCGTGGGATCCATCGTCGTCTCCCACAACTGCTCGGCGTTCATCTCGCCCAGACCCTTGTAGCGCTGGATCTGCAGACCCTTGCGGCCGAGCTCTTCGATCACCGTCGCGATGTCGTCCCAGTTCGCGATCTCGCGCGGCTCGCTATCCTGGTACTGCAGCGAGATCGGTTCGGTGAGCGTGGCCTTGAGCTCGGAGCTCAGCCGGCGCAGCGCATCGAACTCCGCGGAGCGCACGACATCGGAGTTGATCACCGTGGCGCGCCGGATGCCCTGCACGCCGGCCGGGAACAGCAGCTCCCAGGTGCCGTGCTCGAGATCCTGCTTGTAGGTCGCGGTGATCTGGCCCAGCTCGCCGTGGCGCCTGGCGACGTGGCCCATGACCTCGGCGGTCTTGCGCTCGAGCTGCGGGCGGTCCTTGAGGTCGTCCTCGGACAGGCCGCACTCGGCGAACTGCGCGGTGATCCGGCCGTCGCCGCGCTTGTCGAGCTGATCGCGCAGCCGGCGGGCGTGGCCGATCTGCTTGACCAGCGCGATCAGCTCGGTGTTCTCGAGCGGCGCGTCGCTTCCGCGGCGCAGCACGGCCTCGCGGCACACGCTGTCGAGCAGGTACTCCTCGAGCGCACCTTCGTTCTTGAGGTACAGCTCGGTCTTGCCCTTCTTGACCTTGTAGAGCGGCGGCTGCGCGATGAACACGTGGCCGTTCTCGAACAGCTCGCCGAAGTGGCGGAAGAAGAACGTCAAGAGCAGCGTCCTGATGTGGCTGCCGTCGACGTCGGCGTCCGTCATGATGATGATCTTGTGGTAGCGCAGCTTCTCGATGTTCTTGTCGTCGCCCACGCCGGTGCCCAGCGCGGTGATCAGCGTCGTCAGCTCCTGCGACGACAGCATGCGATCGAACCGGACCTTCTCGACGTTCAGGATCTTGCCGCGCAGCGGTAGGATCGCCTGGAACTGCCGGCTGCGGCCCTGCTTGGCCGAGCCGCCGGCGCTCTCGCCCTCGACGATGAAGATCTCGCTCTTCACCGGGTCGCGCTCCTGGCAGTCGGCGAGCTTGCCCGGCAACGACGTCAGCTCGAGCGCGCCCTTGCGCTGGACCATCTCGCGCGCCTTGCGCGCGGCCTCGCGCGCCCGCGACGCGACGATCGCCTTGTTGACGATGTTGCGCGCTTCCTTGGGGTGTTGCTCGAGGTACTGCCCGAGCTTGTCGGCGACCACGGTCGAGACCGCGGTGGCGACCTCCGACGAGACCAGCTTGTCCTTGGCCTGGTTCGAGTACTTGGGATCGCCGATCTTGACCGTGACGACCGCGGCGAGGCCCTCGCGGAGATCCTCGCCCGACAGCCCGCCCTTCGCGTCCTTGAGCAGCTTGTTCTCGGTCGCGTAATTATTGACCGTGCGGGTCAGCGCCTGGCGAAACCCGGTGAGGTGGGTGCCGCCATCGCGGTTCTTGATCGTGTTGGTGAAGCAGGTGACGAGCTCGGAGTAGCCGTCGTTCCACTGCATCGCGATGTCGACGGAGCACTCGGGCGTATCGCCGGGGCCCGTACCGCCGACCGCCCCGGTGATCGCGATGACATCGGAGACCGGGGTCTTGTTGGCGTTGAGATCCGCCACGTAGGTCGCGATGCCGCCGTCGAACTTGAATAGCTGCCGGCGATCGCTGCGCTCGTCGGCGATCTCGATCTCGAGCCCGCTGTTGAGGTACGCGAGCTCGCGCAGCTTCGTCGATAGCTGATCGAAGCTGAACTCGAGGATATTCTTGAAGATCTCCGGATCAGGGTGAAACGTGATCTTCGTGCCGTGGCGCTCGCCCGAGTCAGTGAAGCCGGTCTGCTTGAGCTCGGTGGTCGGGATCCCGCGCGAGTATTCCTGGTAGTAGACCTTGCCGTCGCGGCGGATCTCGAGCTTCAACCAGTCGCTGAGCGCGTTGACGGCCGACACACCGACGCCGTGGAGGCCTCCCGAGACCTTGTAGCCAGAGCCGCCGAACTTGCCTCCGGCGTGCAGCACGGTCATCACGACCTCGGCCGCCGGTCTGCCTTCCGCCGCCATCACGTCGACCGGGATGCCGCGGCCGTTGTCCTCCACGGTCACCGAGCTGTCGAAGTGGATGATGACGTCGATCCGGTTGCAGTGGCCCGCGAGGTGCTCGTCGACCGAGTTATCGACGACCTCGTTGACGAGGTGGTGCAGCCCGGTGCCGTCATCGGTGTCGCCGATGTACATGCCGGGGCGCTTGCGAACGCCTTCCAGGCCCTTCAAGACGCCGATCGAACCGGCGTCGTACGAGGTGTCCGAAGTCTGCGTACCTACTATGGGATCTGCCATCTGACGACGCCTTACAAACGCGGAGCTGTTGGTACCACAGCCACTCCTCATCGGAAAGCGTGGCGGCTGCCTTTCGAACGGCCGTAGCCATGAAAATTATTCGAGAATCTCACCTTTCGCGATCCGGTAGTCAGCGCGGTCTCGACGCAGCAAAACATGCCCCGGATGGGTGGTCGTGATGAAGCACTGGCCGGCGAGCGTGGCGAGGTGCTCGAACAAGAACTCGTTGCGCTGTGGATCGAGCTCGCTCGACACATCATCGAGCAAGAGGATCGGCGGATCGCCGTGTGCCCGACCCAGGACCTGGAGCTCGGCGGTCTTCCAGGCGAGCATGATCGCGCGCAGCTGGCCCTGCGAAGCGTACGTCCCGGCCTCGCGGCCGTCGAGCTCGAACAGCACGTCGTCGCGATGCGGCCCTACCTGGGTCGCCATCGTCGCGAGGTCCTTGCGACGCGACGCGACCAGCTGCGCCACGAGGTCGTCGGCGGTGGTCGCGGGGGCTCGGCTCAGATAGCGCGCGGTCGCAACGAGCCCGGTCCGGGTGATCGCGCTGTACGCGGTCGAGAGCTCGCCCGCGACGACGTCGAGGAAGCCGCGACGCGACGCGATCACGCGTGCCCCGACCTCGGCGATCTGGCGGTCGTAGACCGCGAGCAGGTCCTCCGCCGTTCTGCGATCGATCGCGCCGTCGCCGAGCTGGCGCAGCACGGCGTTTCGCGTCTTCAGCACCCGCTCGTAGTCCTGGGCGGTCGCGAGGTAGTCGGGCCGCAGGTTGAACACGCCGCGGTCGACGAACCGACGGCGGTCGGCGGGCGAGGCGCGGGGCAGCGCGAGGTCCTCCGGGGTGAACACGACGACGTTGAAGCCGCCGAAGTAGCGAGCGAGCGGCCGCACCGCCTTGCCGTCGAGCAGCACCTTGCGCGAACCAGCCGCGAACTCGACCTCGTAGAGCCGCACCAGCTCGTCCTTCACGACCCGCGCGCCAAGCTTCGCGCGCTCGCCGCCAAAAGCGACGAGATCCGAGAGCTTGGCCGTGCGGAACGACCGCAGCGTGGCGATCGCAAAGATCGCTTCGAGCAGGTTCGTCTTGCCTTGACCGTTGTCGCCGGAGAACACGTTGAATCGCTCGCGCGGTTCGAGCGCCACGGGCCGCAGGTTGCGCACGCCGCTGGCGACCAGCGCCTGGAGACGCGTGGCTAGATCCTCATCGGCATGACCACGCCGAGGTAGTCATCGCCGGTCAGCGGACGGATCAGGCCCGGATCGAGCTCTCCGCCCAGCGCGATCGTGATCTGGTCGCTCGACATCTGCCCGAGCAGCTCGACGACGTACTTCGGGTTGAAGCCGATGGCGATCGGCTCGGCGTTGTACTCCGCTTCGAGCTCCTCGCGGACCTCGCCCAGGTCAGGGTTATCGCTGGTGATCGTGACGCCGTCCTTGGTCGCGGCGACCTTGACGCCGCGGGTCTCGGAGGACATCAGCTGGGCGCGCCGCAGCGCATCGATGAAGCGCAGCCGGTCGACCGTGATGATCTTCTTGTGATCCTTGGGGATCACCTGCTCGTACGGCGGGAACTGGGCGTCGATCAGCTTCACCGCGATCGCGATGTCGTCCTGCACGAGGAACAGGTGCGGGGTCCGGATCGCGAGCTTGCACGAGGGACCTTGCTCGAGGAGCTTCTTGATCTCGAGCAGCCCCTTCTTCGGGATGATGACTCCCGCCGAGAGCTTGGGGCCGTTGGCGATCGTGCGCTCGACCTTGCTCAGGCGGTGCCCGTCGGTCGAGACCATGCGGCTCTTCGAGCCATCGCTCTCGAAGTACACGCCGTTCAGGTGGAACCGCGTCTCGTCGTTGCTCAGCGAGAACAGCGTGCGGTCGATCATCTCGCGGAGCACGGCGGTCTCGAGCGTGGTGTACGTCGCCTCGCGGTGGTCGGGGACCTTGGGAAAATCGCGGTCCGGCATGCCGACGATGCGGTACGAGACCTTGCCGCTCTTGATCTCGGCCCAGTGGTTGTCGGCCTTCTTGAGCGTGAGCTCGTCGCCCGGGGCGTTCGCGATGAGCTCGAAGAGGTTCTTCGCGCCCAGCGTGATGCCGCCGTCGCTCGCGTTGGTGCTCTTGAGCTCGGCGGTCAGCGAGACGTTCAGGTCGGTGGCCGCGACGAGCAGCTGGTTCTTGCCCTGGGTTCGCAGCAGCACGTTGGCGAGCATCGGCATGGTGCTCTTGCGATCGGCGATGCCCTGGGCCAGGCGTAACCCGCGAAGGAACTCGGTCTTTGCGATGCGAAACTCCATGGCTCCTCGACCTTCGTGCGTCTCTTGATCTGTAGGAAGATAAAGATCTTGTTGGAAGCAGTAAGAAATAGGCGCTGTGGATGCTGTGGATAGCTGGGCAACGCAGCGATTCGGTTATCGAATACCAGACCGGGCTGACAGCGGAAGCTGCGGCGGTTCCGGTGGAGGCCATGCCGTGAACCTGTGGACAACCCGGCCCGGCGGCTGCGTCCACCGATCGTCCACAGCTGGGAGCACAGGATCACGCACAGGGCAAATCATCGCAGGATCATCGATTCGATCGCATGGATTTCGGACCGCAGGGAGGCGTCGTCCTTGACCCGCGAGATGATCTTCTGGACCGCCGAGATGACGGTCGTGTGGTGCTTGCCACCGAAGGCGCGGGCGAGGTCGGGGTAGGAGTCCTTGGTGTGATGGCGGGAAATGTACATCGCGACGGCGCGCGGCGTCGCCACCGATTTGTGGCGTCGCTCCGACTTGATATCGCTCGGTTTGAGGCCGTAGTAGCTCGCGACGGCCTTGATGACGCCGTCCACCGTGATGATTTCGCGGGGCCGCGTGATCGCCGCTCCGAGCGTCTCCTGCGCGAATTCGAGGTCGATGCGCTTCTTCGAGAGCGAGGCGTAGGCGGCGAGCCGGATCAGCGCGCCCTCGAGCTCGCGGACGTTCGACTTGATCGACGACGCGATGTACATGGCGACGTCGTCCGGGAGCGCGACTTGCTCGACGGCGGCCTTCTTGCGGAGGATCGCGATCCGGACCTCGAGCTCGGGGGGCTCGATATCGGCGAGCAGGCCCCACGCGAACCGGGTGCGCAGCCGGTCGGCGATGTCGGAGATCTCATGCGGCTTGCGGTCGGCGGTGAGCACGATCTGCTTGTGGTTCTCATGCAGCGCGTTGAACGTGTGGAAGAACTCGTCCTGCGTGCTCTCCTTGCCGGCCAGGAACTGGACGTCGTCGATCAGCAGCACGTCGATGCCCTCGCGGTAGTTGCGGCGGAACTCGTGCATGCGGCCGGTGCGGATCGCCTGAACGTACTCGTTCATGAACCGCTCGCTCGAGAGGTAGACGATGCGGGCGCTCGGGCGGTTCGCGAGCTGCTGGTGGCCGATCGAGTGCAGCAGGTGGGTCTTGCCGAGGCCGACGCCGCCGCACAGGAAAACCGGATTGTATTTAGGTGGATAGCTCGAAGCGGCGGCCTGCGAAGCGGCGAAGGCGAGCTGGTTCGAGGGCCCGGCGACGAAGGTGTCGAACGTGTAGCGCGGGTTCAGCGATGCGGCCTCGGGGGCGGCGATCGCGTCGCGGTCGATGATCGGCGCGCTGGCGACTGCCGGCACGTGGACCGGCGCCGTGGCGTGGGCGGGGGAGGTCGGCCTGTGGGGCGGCACACCGGGGGCTTCCAGCTCGATCGGGAGCTGGAGCGGCCGGTCATCGGGTGCGTCGGCATCGAACTCGACGCGGATATCGTGGCCGAGCTCGTGGATCTCCTTGAGGAGCGTGCTGAGGAAGTTGGACTCGAACCACAGCCGGACGTAGCTGTTGGGGGCCCGCAGCCGAAGGATCGCGCCATCGAACGACAGGAGCTCGATCGGGCGGAGCCACATGTCGTAGTTCTGCGGAGATACCCGAGATCGAAGCCGACCGACGGCTTCGTCCCAAAGCAAAGGTACTGTCATTCCCCTTTACATCCTGTGATATCTTGCTGTTGGCTTAGTTATCGCACAGACAAAAGACAACCAATCCAGAAGTTATCCACAAGGACTCCTGGTGCTCACCCACGGCCATGCTCAGAGGCTTGTCCACAGGCGAGGAAACCTCGCGTTGGTAGCAGACCGCGAAATCTCGTGGCAAGCCGAAAACGCTCGGAAGTGCACTCCGGACCGGGCAGACTCCGTCGGAAAACCGGGATACGGAGGGACGAAGACCGGCGTTCGCTTGACTTCACCACCGCCCTTGAGTATCGATCCCCCTCCCCGCCGGGTGGAGTTGAATCGTGAAGCGCACCTACCAGCCACACAATAAGAGCCGCAAGCGTACGCACGGGTTTCGAGCCCGCAAGAAGACCCGTGGAGGCCGCGAGGTGCTTCGCCGCCGCCGCGCCAAGGGGCGCAAGCGCATCTCGGTCACCGTCGCGAAGAAGTAGCGCGGGTCGGGCATGCCGCGGCGCGCGCTTGGCATCTGCAAGGAGATGCGGCTACGGCAACGCGCCGAGTACCTCGCGGTGCAGGGCGAAGGGCTGAAGCTGCATGGCCGGCATGTGCTGGCGATCGCGCAAAGACGAGCCGACGCCGCGCCGCATGGCAGACTGGGGCTGACGGTGACCAAGAAAGTCGGGAACGCGGTCGTTCGCAACCGGATCAAGCGATTGCTCCGAGAGTGGTTGCGCCTGAACGGCTGGGTCCCAGCGGGCTGGCACATGGTCTTGGTTGCCAAGGACAGCGCCGCGCGGCAGCTTCATCTGAGCGATTTCGCTCCTGATCTCAACCGGATCCTGCGCCAGCTGTCATGACTCGGTCGTTCCACTCCGCGCTCGTGTGGCTTGTGCTGCTGCCGGTGCACGTGTACCGGGGGCTGCTGTCGCCGCTCAAGCGCGTGCCGAGTTGTCGGTTCCTACCGACATGCTCCGAGTACGCGATCACGGCGGTGAAACGCCGGGGGATCCTGGTGGGTGGCGCGCTCGCAACATGGCGCATTCTGCGCTGTAACCCGCTGTTTCACGGCGGCTATGACCCAGTTCCAGCGCGCCGAGCCGGCTGCTGCCAGGAGCATTGATGCAAGACCAAGGGAAGCGGCTGCTGATCACCGTGGCGCTCGCGCTCGGCGTGATGCTCGTGTGGACCTCGCTGTCCAAGAAGGACGAGCCGCCGGCGACGACCTCTTCTGCCGGAATGCCGACCGCACCGTCGCCGGTGGTGCCAGAGGTTGGACCCGCGGGCGGCCCGGCGCCAGTCGTGCCGCGCGCCAAGGTGCCGCCGCTGGTGTTGACGTTCGGGAACCTCGAGGCGCAGTTCTCGAGCGCCTGCGGCGGGCTGACCTCGTGGCGGCTGACCGACCAGCGCTACGGGCGCGACGAGACCAGGGGCTCGATCTTGCCCGACCGGTCGCTGATGACGAAGACCGATGCCGCCGGCAAGCGCGTGCAGGTCTCGCCGGCGGAGCTGGTCGGCCTGCCCGATTGCGGTGCCTTCGAGGTCAACTTCACGCGTGCCTCGACGTTCACCGTGCCCCGGGGGGCTGTCTGGAAAGAGGAAAAGCTCAGCGCGACCGAGGTTCGCTACACGTACACCTCGGACGCGCTCGCGATCGTCAAGGTGTTCACCGTGCTGCCCGAGCAGTACCTGGTGCGCATGGTGGTCACGGTGCGGACGCTCGTGGCCGAAGGCGGCGAGGCCAAGCAGCAGCTCGCGGTGTCGGCCTACAGCTTCCAGGACCCGTCCCATGTCAAGGAGGGCTCGAGCCGGATCGCGGCGCGCGTGTGGTCGTCGTCGACGATGCACGATGGCGCGGTCGTGGAGACCGGCGTGGACGGCGTGATGGAGTGGCCGCGGTTCGAGCCCGCGGTCCAGTGGACCGGCTTCGAGCAACCGTACCTGCTGAACGGCTACGCGCCGCGGCTGCTCAATGGCGCGCGGGTCGAGAAGCACACGCGTGCATCCAAGGGCGCCGATGGCCTGCCGCCGGGGTTCATGCGAACCGACCTGGTGTTCCCGGCGGCGACGGTTCACCACGGCGATGCGCCCATGACCCAGGAGGTCGTCGGCTACCTCGGGCCGAAGAACTACGACGACCTCGCGTACGCCGATGCGGGCGCCGGGTTCGCCACCGGGTTCAGCGCGGTCGTCGACCTCGGGTGGTTTGGTTTCATCGGGCGGCCGCTGCTGTGGTTGCTCCAGAAGCTGCATGATCTCGTCGGCAACTGGGGCCTGGCGATCATCCTGTTGACGTTCCTGGTCAAGGGGCTGACGCTGTTCTGGACGACGCGGTCGATGCGGTCGATGAAGGCGATGGCCGCGCTCGCGCCGCAGATGAAGGCGCTGCAGGCGAAGTACGCCGACGACAAGCAGCGCCAGCAGGCGGAGACGATGGCGCTGTACAAGCAGCACGGCGTCAACCCGGTCGCGGGCTGCCTGCCGATTCTCTTGCAGATGCCGATCTGGCTCGCGCTGTACCGCATGCTGTCGAACGCGGGGGAGCTGTACCTCCAGCCGTTCATCCCGGGGTGGATCACCGACCTGACGGCGACCGATCCGTTCTACGTGCTGCCGATCCTGCTCGTCATCACGATGTTCCTCCAGGCGCGGCTGCAGCCGGCCTCGGTGGACTCGACGCAGCAGAAGTTCATGCAGTACGGCATGCCGCTGATGTTCGGCGCGTTCTCGTTCGTCTGCCCCGCGGGCCTCACGATCTACATGTTCACGAACACGGTGCTGAGCGCGGTGCACTCGATCTACATGAACAAGTTCGACAAGAAGAGCCTGGAGATCGCGGCGCGGATGAAGCAGAACGAGGCCGCCGCGGCGATGGCGAGCGCGGTGGCGGCGGCGAAGGCCGGCGGGAAGAGCGGGGCGGCGAAAGCCAAGGCCGTGGCGAAGCCGGTGATCGATGCCAAGGCCACCGAAATTGTCGATGACACGGACGATGTTGCCGAGGCCGATGAGGCTGGCGGCGGCGCGGACGCCCCGGGGACGGGGCCGGCGCGCGATCGTCCACGGCGCAAGAAGCGCAGGAGATAGCGTATGGACGCAGCTGTGACAGAAGCCACCTCGGATCGTGAAGACCTCGCCGAGAAGGCGAGCGAGTTCCTGCTCGGCGTGCTCGAGCGCATGGGGATCACCGCCGATATCGACGTCAAGGACGACACCGACAAGACGGTGCTGGAGATCCAGACGCGCGACACCGAGCTGGTGATCGGCCGGCGCGGCGTCGTGATGGACGCGCTCCAGCACCTGGTGAACAAGGTGGTCTACCGCGACCGAACCGGTGACCGGACCAAGCCGCTGGTCGTCGACGCGGGCGGGTTCCGAGACAAGCAGATCGAGCGGCTGCGCTCGCTCGCCCAGAAGATGGGAGAGAAAGCGCTCCAGACCCAGCAGATCGTCGAGCTCCAGCCGATGACGCCGCACGATCGCCGGATCGTCCACATGGCGGTCGCGGAGATCGCGGGACTGTCGAGCCGCAGCGAGGGTGAGGGCGAAGATCGCCACATCCTCATCGTGCCGGCAGCTGCTGCCGAGTGAGCGCCGACACCATCGCCGCGATCGCCACCGCGGCGGGCGTCGGAGGTGTCGGGATCGTGAGGCTCAGCGGCCCGGCGGCGATCGCGATCGCCGCGGATGCCCTGGGGCTCGCCGCCGCCCAGCTCGACCGCCGGGTGCGCGTCGCGTGGGTTCGCGATCGGGCCGGCCAGACGCTGGATCAGGTGGTCGCGTTTGCGATGCGGGCGCCGGCATCATTCACGGGCGAGGACGTCGCCGAGCTGCAGGGTCATGGTGGCGCGCGCAACCTCGAGCGCCTGCTGGGGGCCGTGGTGGACCGCGGGGCGCGGGTGGCCGAGCCGGGCGAGTTCACGCGGCGCGCGGTGGCGAGCGGCAAGCTCGACCTGATGCGCGCCGAGGCGCTGCTCGCGGTGATCCACGCGGGGAGCGACCGCGCGTGGCGGCTGGCGCAAGCCAACCTGGGCGGTCGGCTCGGCGAGGACGTCGCGGCGCTCGAGCGACGGGCGCTGGCGGCGCTGGCCGAGCTCGAGGGGCAGATCGACTTTCCCGATGAGGATCTCGACGTAGCGGCGTCGTCGTCGCTGGACGAGGAGCTCGGCGCACTGTGGCGCGCGGTCGGTCGGCTCGCCGATGGGTTTCGCCATGGACACGCGGTGAGTCGCGGGATCACGGTGGCGCTCGTCGGGCCGGTCAACGTGGGCAAGTCGTCGTTGCTCAACGCGATCGTCGGGCGAGAGCGAGCGATCGTCGCCGCGACCCCGGGGACGACGCGTGACTGGCTCGAGGTCGCCGACGCCTGGGATGGGGTCGCGGTCACGCTGATCGACACGGCGGGCACGCGCGCCACGGACGATCCTGTGGAGCAGCGGGGCATCGCGCTCGGAGACGCCCGCGTCGCCGAGGCGGACGTGGTGGTCGTGGTCAACGATGGTACGGCGCCATGGGACGATGGAGCCCGCTACGGCGAGCGCGCGGTGGTCGTGCGCAGCAAGGCCGATCTGGGCGACGTACCGGGCGGGGCGCTCGCGACCTCGGCGGCGACGGGTGCAGGGTTGGAGGAGCTCCGGCGACGGGCGCTCGCGGTGGCGGGTGTCGCCGACCAGGAGGGGAGCGAGCAGCCGTTCATCACCACCGCGCGACAGCATGCGCTCGCGGTCGGGGCGCGCGATGCGTTCGGCGCGGCGATCGTCGCGCGCCAGGCCGCCCGCGCGCCCGAGGTGGTGGCGCTCGAGCTCCGAGAGGCCGCCCGCGCGCTCGCTCAGCTCCGCGGCGTCGAGGTCGGTGAGCGCGTGCTCGATGAAGTGTTCGCGCGGTTCTGCATCGGGAAATAGCGCGCGGAGAAACGCCCCCCAGCGGTTTGGCGACCGCGGCTCGGTCGTTATAGTTCGGACGGAACGAACGATGAGCTTGAACGACGAAGCGCTCGTGGAGCTCGCGGAGCTCGAGGCGGCCCATCGGCGTCGCGTGCCGCGCGTGCTCGATGGCCGACAAGGACCTCACGCGATCATTGACGGCCGCGAGGTCATCAACTTCGCCTCGAACGACTACCTGGGACTGGCTGGAGATCCTCGCCTCGCCCGCGCGGCCGCGTCGGCGCTCGAGACCAGCGGCACCGGCGTCGGGTCGTCGCGTCTGATCGTGGGAAACCATCGCGCGCACGTCGCGCTCGAGCAGGCAGCGGCTGATTGGCTGCGCTGCGACGGCGTCCGGCTGTTCAGCACTGGCTACGCCGCGAACGTGGGCGTGCTGTCGTCGCTGCTTCGCCCCGGCGATGCCGTGTTCTCCGACGCGCTCAACCACGCGAGCATCATCGACGGGTGCCGGCTGTCGCGCGCCGAGGTCGTGGTCGTGCCGCACGCGGACTTGCGCGCGCTCGAAGCGGCGCTGGCGACACGACGAGGCCGTCGAAGGATCGTGGTCAGCGAGTCGGTGTTTTCGATGGACGGCGACATCGCCGACGTCGAGGCGATCGCCGCGCTGTGCCGCCGCCACGACGCGGCGTTCGTGCTCGATGAAGCGCACGCCGTCGGCGCGGTCGGGCCCGAGGGCCGCGGGATCGCGGCGTCGGTGGGCGTCGTGCCGGATCTCGTGATCGGCACGTTCGGCAAAGCGCTGGGTTCGTTCGGCGCGTTCGTGGCGACGACGCGAGCCGTGGCTGACCTCTTGTGGAACCGGGCGCGCTCGTTCGTGTTCTCGACGGGGTCTCCGCCGAGCATATCGGCTGCCTCGCGCGAGGCGATCTCGATCATCCGCGCGACCGAGGGCGATCACCGCCGCGCCGTCCTGGCGGCCCACGCGCGGCGGCTTCGTGACGAGGTGAGTCAGGCGGGCGGGGCGCCCTGCAGTGCGATCGTGCCCATTCCGATCGGCGATGACCGCGAGGTCATGGCGTGCACGGAGCGGTTGCTCGGCGAGGGCGTGTTCGTGCAGGGCATCCGTCCTCCGACGGTACCCCCCGGGACGGCGCGGCTTCGCATCGGGCTGAGCGCGGCACACACGTCTCAACATATCGAGATGCTTACAAAAAGCCTGCTGTCACAGCGGGTTGTCAGGAGCGACCATGGCTGATTTGCAGCAGCTCGATCAGCGAGTGATGTGGCACCCGTTCACGCAGATGGCGGCGTGGACACCGCTCGTGATCGCCGCGGGCGATGGCAACTACCTCATCGACAGCGAGGGCGGGCGCTACCTCGACGGTGTCGGCTCGTTGTGGTGCAACCTCCACGGCCATCGCCATCCGCGGCTCGACCGTGCGCTGCGTGACCAGCTCGAGCGCGTCGCGCACTCGACCTTCCTGGGCCTCACGCACGAGCCGGGGATCCAGCTGGGTGCCGCGCTCCTGGAGGTGGCGCCTTCGGGGCTCGCGCGCGTGTTCTACTCGGACTCGGGGTCGACGGCGGTCGAGATCGCGCTCAAGCAATCGTTCCAGTACTGGCAGCTCCGCGGCCAGCCGTCGAAGCAGCGGTTTCTTCGGCTGAGCGAGGCCTATCACGGCGATACGCTGGGCGCGGTCGGCGTCGGCGGCATCGAGCTGTTTCATCGCATCTTCGGTCCGCTGCTCGTTCGTAGCACCGCGATTCCGACGCC